>Ga0209709_10000004_pt1 | contig 227593 bp, 203 predicted proteins | sample ArcticOcean_MG_C_2_FD_187435 | JGI IMG/M metagenome (GOLD analysis project Ga0209709, IMG submission 187435) | Marine microbial communities from western Arctic Ocean - ArcticOcean_MG_CB4_136 (SPAdes) (version 2) | ecosystem: Environmental > Aquatic > Marine > Oceanic | place: Arctic Ocean...
AATTGGTAGTCCCTCCCGGATTCGAACCAGGGTCATGGGATCCAGAACCCCACATGATGGACCACTACACTAAGGGACTATGCACTTACCGGGATAGAACTTATATTTCAATAAAACCGAATTTCAGTTAAAACTCAAAGTCCGCGTAATCTATTATTTATTAAGTTTAAACTCTCAAAAGTAGGCCTTCCTTCTTCTTCACTAAGTTGAGATAGTGGCGTACCTGTAAGCCCTAAAGCATCAGTAGTAGTTGGCATCTCCCCGTTATAGTAAAGTAAACCCGTTACGTGTTTATTTTGGCTTTCCGCCTCGTGAACTGCCCTTAATGCAGATACTATGTTTGAAGTATCATGAGAAGACCCAATTGTCTCAAGTACTATTTTTGAACCATCAAATAACTCTATTTCTCTATATTGCCCCTCCGGGATATCTATTTCTTCAAGTGGAGAAAAATGAGAAATATAATCTACTAAGTGCAATACTTCATCATTTTCTTTAACGTAATTATACGACCTATATGATTCATCATTATTAGCGAATGTAACGCAAGGGGATATGACATCGATTATTGCCATTCCTTTATGACTCATTGCCGCACGTAATAATGCAGTAAGTTGCTTTTTGCTTCCTGAAAATGACCGTGCTACAAAACTACATCCAAGATTTAAGGCCATTGCACATAAATCAATAGGGTTTTGTTCATTTATAGCTCCCTTTTTCTTTTTTGACCCTTTCTCTACAGTTGCACTATATTGTCCCTTTGTAAGTCCATAGACTCCATTATTTTCAATAATATACACCATGTCTATATTCCTACGGATTGCATGAATAAATTGTCCGATTCCTATGCTTGCTGTATCTCCGTCACCGGATACTGCAATAAATGATAAATCTTTATTGATCATATTGGCTCCAGTTGTGACAGACGGCATTCTTCCATGTACTGTATTGAATCCATGACTTTTCCCTAAGAAGTATGCTGGAGTTTTCGAGGAACAACCTATTCCGCTCATTTTAGCAATTCCTTCGGGGGGCAATCCATTTTCCCAAGCAGCCTGAATTATCACATTCGATACTTGGTCGTGACCACATCCGGGGCAAAGCGAAGACTTCCCTCCTTTATATTCCGATTTATCTAAATTTAACACATTTAATTTCAAAATCGTCATTATAGTCCCTCCAATAATTGTAAAATTTTATCTGCATATAGCCTAGCCCTAGGAGGCATCCCATCACTGTATGCTAAACTGTGTAGTTTGCTTAATAATTTTACGGGAAGCTCTCTTCTTAATATACCGTATAATTGCCCATCTCTATTCATTTCTAATACTATATTCGTTTCATGCCTATCGATAAATCCTTCTAAATCAGAGTGATAGGGTAAAGCCCTTACTCTACATGTACTTACGGACAATCCACTTTGTTCTAAAATATCATCAATTTCTGTGATGGTATATTCCATAGACCCATAGAATACTATTCCTACTTCTTTAATTTCTTCTTCACGAAGTATCGGTGCAGGCAATACATCTCTCGAACCTTCAATTTTTTTACGTAATCTTGCCATATTTTTGTGATACACATCTGGTTCTTCGGAATAGATGCCATCTTCATCATGACCTGTCCCTCTGTATAATATTGGATCTATGCCACTGCCAGGTAATGTCCGATAAGCAATCCCATCTCCATCTACGTCTCGATATCTGCCATAATTCTCTATGGCATCTAGTTGCTTTTGTGTATGGATAACTTTACCTCTATCCATTGGAGAATCAGGATATACGAATCCCGTAGTAGGCCATCTATTCATACCTAAATCCAAGTCACTAAATCCAAACACCATGGTCTGGTATCTTTCTGCATAATCAAATGCTCTCCAACCAAATTCAAAACATTCGTCTACATTGCCAGGTATTAGGACTATGTGTTGCGTGTCTCCATGACTTGCTTCATAGAGCATTGATAAATCTCCTTGCTGAGTCCTAGTAGGGAGTCCAGTTGAAGGGCCAACTCGATTAACATCCCATATAACGCCTGGAACTTCTGCGAAATATGATAATCCAATAAATTCTGACATTAAGGAGATTCCGGGTCCACTGGTACACGTCATCCCCCTTCCTCCTGCCCATCCGGCCCCTAATACCATGCCGACTGCTGCTAATTCATCTTCTGCCTGTATTACGGCACACGTTGTTCCTCCATCTTTAGCAGTACGAAGTTCAGGTAGCCACTTTATTATGCCTTCTGCAACTGAAGATGAAGGAGTTATAGGGTACCATGCAAGCATATTTACTCCTCCATATATGGAACCAAGGGCAGACGCTTCATTACCTTCTATCAAGTAAGTATCCGGGTCTTTGTCTCTTCTTTCGGCAGAAAATGTTGTTTCATTTCCCCAATGTTCTGCTGCATAAGATATGCCTTCTCTTATTGCTCGCATATTCATTTCAATAGCCCTATCCTTACCTTTAAATTGCGAAGATACTGACTTTTCAATGTCTTCAGATTTTATTCCTAATATGTGGGCAATTCCACCCACATAATACATATTTGCCATTAATTTAGCAAATTTAGGAGCAATCCCTCTTGCCATCTTAGTCATTGGCATACTAAAAATTTTGCAATCTTCTCTTTCAACTGGAAGCTTAACATTTTCATTGTAAATTATAATTGCACCAGGTTCTATTTTTGCAATATCCTTTTCCCAGGTATCCTTGTTCATAAGAATTTGAATGTTAGTCTTATCTCCTGGGGCCTGATAACCCGATTCACTAGCTCTAATTATAAACCAAGTTGGTAAACCTGATATATTACTGGGAAATAGGTTCTTGCCACTTACTGGAATGCCCATTTCGAACATACTGTGTAGGAGAATGAGGTTTGATGATTGCGAGCCTGTACCATTAGCGGTGGCAATATTAATTATAAAATTATTTACTTCGGATTTCATATTATTTCATGACTCCACAAATTGATACTGAACAAGTCGATGCTCACTACTTACTCTGCGAACATAACGAGTCTTTAGCCATTACCATCAAGAGTTCTTTTTATCGATTGAATCTACTTTTATTTCCGTTGCCATTTTGAATGATTAGTTCTCCGCCACATATGATGTCCGTACCGGAGAGATTGCAAAAAGCCTGGGATGAAGCCAATTCCTTTATTGAAAATGGTAATCCAGAAAAAGCACTGGATGCCCTTAGAGATGTTGCATGGAGTGAGTGCAAAAATGATTCTCAGAGAGCTCAAACATCTCGATATGCTGCCGATGCTGGTACACTTTGGGGAGAAATCGATGCTAATTCTCAGAAGAAAAGATGGCAAAAAGCGTATAAGAACTATAAAACTGCTCTAGATTTCGATCCTAAAGATAAAGAAACACGAAGACGAATGAATAAATTAGCATCAATGATGGACGAAAACGCAATTTCGGTTAATAGCGGTTTTCAAATGTTTAACGAAGGTAATCCTACTCCAATCGGGCTAATGGCAATAGTAGTTGCAATTTTTGTATTCCTTGCTTCCTTCAAAGTCGTGACGGATGCCATAGATCCCGACGGAATTGGCCTTTGGAATGCCATTAATGGAGAAAATACTCCTAATGACCTAATAAATGGGACAGTTATTCTTGAAATATCTTATGTCAATCAAAATGATGAACGTGTAGATGTTTCTATCGAAATATTATTGAAACCAATAGATGCGCCAATACATGTGGAAAATTTTCTTAAATTAACAAATGACTTCAGGTATGATAATACTCAATTACATAGAATAATTGATGATTTTATGATACAAGGAGGAGATATAGATCACATGAGTGGAATGGGAGGTTATGCAGGTAAATGGTTCGGTTATTGTAATGGCCAAGTTTCTGCTTCTCCAGATGATTGCGATTTGAGTGATTGGACTATACCGGATGAAACATCAAAAGAAAATATGGGTTTATTGCATCATCCATGTACGATATCCATGGCTAAAACTAGTGCCCCAAACACAGGTGGAAGCCAATTCTTTTTGATTCCAGGGGATAGTGAACCTCATCACTTAGATGGAGTTCATACAGTATTCGGAGAAATAGTAAGCGGGTGCGAGCATGTAACTGCTATAAGCGAGATTCAAACAGGATCTGATGATAAACCAGTAAATCCTGTTATGCTCAAAAAAGCATATGTCAAGGTTTGATTAATTAATTATTTTTGGTTGTTAGTAGAATTAAAGGCCCCCTCCCATCTCGCCTTGTTTATGGGCGGGAAATCTCCTTTTGATTCATTATCAAAATTTCTAAAATATGATGGTGAAGAGTCTTCCTACATGAGTTTACAAGCCTTAGAAGATAAAGGCCTATGTAATCTTGAGGAACTCCCCTTTACAATTAGGATTTTATTAGAATCTGCATTAAGAAATTGTGACGGTTTTTTAATTTCTGAAGAAGACGTCATCCGAATTGCTTCTTGGAGTCCGGAAATGTCACCGCAAGAAATCCCCTTTAGCCCAAGTAGAGTATTACTGCAAGATTTTACTGGAGTTCCAGCAGTTGTAGATATTGCTGCATTAAGGGATGCAATGGTGGAATTAGGAGGTGATCCGGAAAAAGTAAACCCACAAGTTCCCGTTGATCTGGTAATAGACCATTCTGTCCAAGTTGATTATTCAGGTTTATTTCCAGATGCTAAAGAACGTAATCTAGACATTGAATACGAGAGAAATATGGAACGATATAAATTTCTAAAATGGGGGCAAAATAGCCTTGATAATTTCCGTGCAGTCCCTCCTGGACGAGGCATTGTCCATCAAGTAAATTTAGAATGGATAGCTACTGTTGCTAGAGAAGAGGATAATGTTTGGTTCCCGGATTCATTAGTTGGCACTGACTCTCATACTACTATGATAAATGGTCTTGGAGTTTTGGGATGGGGTGTCGGAGGAATTGAGGCCGAAGCAGTTATGCTTGGTCAGCCAATCTATATGTTATTACCGCAAGTCGTCGGATTCGAACTAAAGGGAGAATTAAACTCAGGAGTAACTGCTACTGACATGGCTCTAAGAATTGTTGAGATGTTGCGTAAACATGATTGTGTTGGGAAATTTGTAGAATTTTTTGGCTCGGGAATTTCATCTCTTAGTTTACCAGATAGGGCGACCATAGCAAACATGGCCCCTGAATATGGGGCCACTTGCGGATTCTTCCCTGTTGATGAAAAAACATTAGACTATATGTTACTTTCAGGTAGAAAAACAGAACATGTTGAAAATGTTAAATTATATCTCGAAAAACAGGGTTTATTTGCTAATGAATCTACGCTTGCTCCAAAATTTACTTCTAAATTATCTCTCAATCTTTCCGATGTCGATCCCGCAATGGCTGGTCCGAAAAGACCCCAGGATAGAGTAGATTTATCAAAAATGAAAACACATTTCCAAACTTCTCTAAATGCTCCTTTAGGCCCACATGGGCATGGTATTGAAAAATCTTTAAGTCTAAATAAATCTAAGATATCTGGAACTTCTAATTTCCTAAAGCACGGAGATATAGTTATTGCAGCCATAACAAGTTGTACAAATACTAGTAATCCAAGTGTTATGATGGCTGCAGGGTTGCTTGCTAGAAACGCAAGATCAAAGGGGCTTAAAATTAAGCCATGGGTAAAACCAAGCTTAGCACCAGGTAGTAGGGTCGTGACTGAATATTATGATGCGGCAGGGTTATCTGAACATTTATCTTTTCTTGGATTTAATGTAGTCGGATATGGTTGTACTACTTGTATTGGCAATTCTGGTCCCTTAGACTCTGAAATAGAAGCGGCAATAGATGAATCAAATTTAATAGTCGGTAGCGTATTATCTGGTAATAGAAATTTTGAGGGAAGAATACATCAGAAAGTGAAAGCCAATTACCTTGCAAGCCCTCCGTTGGTTGTAGCATATGCAATAGCTGGAACTTTGAATATTGATTTCAACACCGATCCATTAGGCTTTACAAAATCTGGAGATCCGATAATGCTATCTGATATTTGGCCCACAGATGAAGAAATTCAAGACGTAATTTCGAAGGTCATAAACCCAGAAATGTTTAGAGAAAGATATCTCGATGTTTTAGAAGAGCCAAGATGGGAGGATATACCGAGCCAGGATTCTGCGTTATATGATTGGGATGATTCATCAACATATGTCCGATTACCTACTTTCTTTAAAGGAATTGAAGAAGAACCCGATTTAATATATCCAATTAAAAATGCTAGAGTGTTATTGAAATTAGGTGATTCAATTACTACGGATCATATCAGTCCGGCAGGTGCGTTTCCTCATTTCGGCCCTGCAGGAAAATATTTAGTCAATAATGGCGTAAAACCTAGGGATTTCAATTCATTTGGAAGTAGGCGTGGTAACCATGAGGTAATGATGAGAGGAACCTTTGCAAATGTTAGGATTAGAAATGAAATGGCCCCAGGTACAGAAGGAGGTTTTACTACGCATTTACCGTCTAAAGAAGTAACAACAATCTTTGAAGCAAGTGAGAAATACCAAAGTGATAATACTCCTTTGGTGGTTCTCGCAGGATCACAATATGGTACTGGCAGTAGCAGAGATTGGGCCGCCAAGGGGACATTGTTATTGGGCATTAAAGCAGTCATAGCTACTTCATTTGAAAGAATACACAGATCAAACCTCGTCGGCATGGGAGTTTTACCTCTCACCTTCTCAGAAGGTGAAGATGCAAATAGTCTCGGTTTAAATGGGACTGAATTTTTTGATATACCAATATCAGGAGATTTAAAGCCTTTATCTTTTATACAAGTCTCAGCTAAGAAAGAAGACGGCCAGATTATTAAGTTTAATGCAAAAGTACGATTAGATACTTCTGTTGATGTAGAATACTTTAGAAATGGAGGAATATTACAAACAGTACTCCGAAATCTTGCTAAATAATAATTAAGAGAACTTTATGTTGTATGGGCATCAGGGGTAAATATGGATGAAGAGGGTGATGTATCGGAAGAACCTGTTTTACCAGGGCCAACTCCCGATCCATCTAGCATCCCATCTGTCGTCAGAGCAGTTGGAAATTTAGATTTAGATGCAAAAATTGAAGAGTTAGGGTTTTCAAAAAAAACTGACCCTAACATGAATGCTATTATTGAATTTTTAAATGAAGTCGAACCTCCTGAACCACTTTCAAACAACCTTTCTGGAGATCCTCAGGCTGAATCTTGGCTACAACTGTTAATGACTTTAGTTGTCAGAGAACACGGGCACTCATCATTACCAATAAGCTCTATAGAAAGAGCAGTCGGTGAAAAAATGAATCGTGAAGATGTAGATTTAGAGATATTCCTGGACCGTCTTTGGATAATGGGTAGATTAGAAAGAATTTATGGAGGTGCTGAAGTTGAATACTCTCCAAACCCTAGTTGGTTGGAATCTCGTTAGATTATGTCTATAATTTATTCTTAATAAATTATAATAACAATAATTAATCTTGATTATTTTCTTGCTCATGTTGCAATAAGGCATAATAACAAGACGAAAGTCCGCAGTAGTATGATGAATGGAGAGAATAAAGAATCCGGCCGTAACATCAAGACCGGAAAAGCAATGACTCTAGTCTTACTCATGCTAACTTCGACCTTAATCTCACTTGTCCCGACAGTATATGCCTCTCATACAACTCAATATGCTGTTCAAAGAGATCCTTCTGCAATTGCAGTTGGAGATTTAGATTGCGATGGAGATAATGATATCATTTCAGCCAGTACTATGGGGCATTTTCTCAGCGTGTTGTACAATGACGGTTTCGGCACAGCAGAAAGTACTCCTACAGGCTCCTTTGCTGATAGGCAAGATATTTACATATCTAATAACGACACACGCCGTGCTGGGTTCAGAGATACAGCCGATGGAACTAGGGCCGAAATCGCAGATGTAGATGGCGATGATGTAAATGACATAATTTATTACCAGCAAAATATAAGATTCGTAGGCGAATCATTTGTTAGGCCTGCAAATCTTACGGTTCTAAAGGGAGTATGTGATGATAGAGTCAATCTTTGGGAAGATATGGCGTCTATTACTGTCACTAATCCCTTTTTGTTAGATTTAGATGTTGCTGACATCAATAATGATGGAAATGCAGATACTGTTTTCGTATCTCAAGATAGCACTGGAGCAAATCAATACATACAAATTTACATGGGGCCAGATTACACACTTCCAATTAATCAACAAACTATACCAGTCCCCTTGACTAATGGAATTTATACTGATGTTATGTTGGGCCATTGGGGTGAAACAGTACAAACTGGCGGTATTGGAATACCTAATACCGATTGTGAAGATCTAGATTTATGGCTATTAAGAACTCCTCCATTCAATGTAGGGGTAGGTTACTCAGTAGGGCATTTTGACAACATCACTGTGCTCGAATTTAATTGCCTGCCCACTGCAGGAAATGTATTTTATCCCAATCCTATGGATCCAACTGCTCAAGGAATGCATGAGTTCAAACTAGATGTTGAGCATAATTATCCGCTTTACGGCATAGATATTTCAGACACCACTCCAGATGATGATGATAATGAAATAGACTTAATTGCAGCAATAGATGGAATAGAGGGCAGGGTAAATTATGCCACTAAATCTGGAACAAGTTGGAACACTCAGAATTATGTAAATGAATTAGGAGATTATTTAGGTGCATCATTAACTATTGCAGACGTAAATAGGGACGGAGAAATGGACTTCTTTATCCCTACAGAATTAACATTAGAAATTATTCAGGACTCCTCGTCTCAAAATCAGACTTATCTTTCTTTGGAGAATCTGAGGGCCACTAATACTGTGGAAATTATACTCGGAGATGGATCTGGAGGGTATTTACCCTCTCTCTCTTTCGATGTGGGTCGAAGGCCTAGTGTTGCAATGCCTGGTCAATTACAAGGAGGAGATGACAGTGCTCTTGAGATTATCATAGGTCAGAAAGATTATGCTTACAGATTTGCTAATAATGCTATGTGGCTAGACACTCAGGGTTGGCCCGGCGCTAGCGATTATCTTTCTGTGCTAACTTTAGATAACTTTGATTTAGGTTTAACTGGCGTGACTGTAGAACCTTCTTCCGTAGATCCAGCAACAGGCAGAGCTATGCTAGGTGAAGGTAACCGTTGGGTAAACGTCACTGTAAGAAATACCGGTTTAAATGCTATAGTAGCCGGAAGTGTAGATGTTAACTTAGAAGTTAAAGAAGTTTTAGGGGGGACAGATACAGTCGTATATTCTAATAGTTTTGAAACTTCAAATCCTGATGTTAATATTGCCAACGCTCAATTCTCGAGTTATTCATACACTGGCGAATATTCTCAAGGAGAATCTTCATGGCATCTCGAAACAAACTCTACTGCAGAAACAGAAAATGTTTCTTGGTATGAAGCAGATAACAATCCAACAAATTATTATTGGTCCGGATTGGATTATGATGATGGTACAAATTCATCTTCGGAGGCTAAATCAGGCTACGTTAATCATATGGATGAAGCTATAATACTTGAGAACATCGACTTGACTGGCGCTGATGCTGCTTTCATGGATATATCTATGATGTGCAGTGCAGGCTTCTTCGAACTTTTCCTTTCAGAACCATATGCTGTGGTTGAAAGGTGGTTATATGAGGATGCATGTGGGATAGAAGTTTGGAGTGAAGGAACCGGTTGGCAAGAAGTGTCTAGGATGGGGGGCTGGGATAATGAGCGATTAATAAGGCTCTTTGCCTTCGACCAAGATCCTGAATATAACAATTATAATCAAAATTTTGGTGGTTCAAATTATGCTTCCGGGTGGATAAATTATACCGAAGGAGGAGGAACTTCAGAAGATCCATCTGAGACTGAATCAATAGACCTGACTCCCTTTGCAGGCGAAATTATAGATATTAGATTTAGATTTAGAAGTGGCTTAGAAGGCACTGTAGGGCCAGCAGGTTCTGCAGATGGCTCTGGCTTAGATGGATTTGCCTTTGACAATATTACAATCAGGAAACGCAACGTTCAATTTGGAAATATCACTGATGCTAGCCAAGAATTATCTTTCACTAATCTCGCTGCAGGAGAAAATAGAGTGGTGCAATTATCAGCTGATTTCGTTAACAATACTACATATTATATTTCCACATCTTTGAATAATGTACAAATTACAAATCCTTCTGGAAATTCAGATCAAGATTCAACTAACGATGGGATTAAATTCCAATTGACTGTGAAAAATCTTTTCGATCCAGGCCTTGCAGAAAAAGCGTGGCCAAGTTTAGAAAATGGTCAAAGGTATGCTTCCGGACTTCGTGACGTTGAGGTAAAGGTACAAAATTGGGGTAACACCATTGTCGATTTCGAAGTTGAAGCAAAAATCCAAAACGCCGAGCCTGATTTAATTGCGATTGAAGATTTTTCTGGCTTTGATCCTATTTGGAGCGATGATAATGATTTGATTGGCCATGAAAATGGAAGTAAACTAGACGATTCTTCTGGCGGTAATTCCATGTTGCCTCAAAATGTTGGAATATTTAACAGTGGAGCATATTGGTTGGGGCATCCAGATACTGGTTATGGCGATGATTGGAATGAATCTTTCACTCTTGATCCTATTCCAGTTGGAGGTTCAGGGGCAGATTTTACATACCTCACATTTGATTACTTTGCAGAAGGGGATTCGCTAAAGAATAATCAAGGAGACGTATTAGCTGAGAGAGATGTAGCCTTTATGGAAATAGAATGGTCCAAAGATGGCGAACTATATGAGGGAATAGTTTATGGAAGTTGGACTGATTTAAATGAAAATGGATTACAATTAGCTCAAGGTTCAGGAGGAAATCTTTACCATTTTTGTGAGGATTTCGACGGTAATGGGTATGATGAAGTAGAATACTTTGGTGACTATTCGGACCAATATGACTCTGTTTCATGGTATGATTCAGAAAGTTTGATGAAATCAGTAACCTTGGATTTAACACATATTACTGTACTTAACCAAACTAATGACGATTCGTTTACATGGACTACTGAATGTACTACATTGGTAGGTTCTGATGTATCATTGACATGGAGATTTCAATCTAATGATGATGGAGTAAATGGAAATGCCGGTCTGGCAGGGTTTGCTGTAGATAATATTCGTGTAGAAGAATTCACATTCGAAGATGATGGCACTTATTCTGTGCCTGTTAATGGAATGGATGCTACAGAAAAACAATCTGTTATGATAACAAACCATGATTTTACTAGTGGAATCTATAAAATTGATGTTAATACAATTTTTAATAATTCCGTGCCCGATACGCCGTGGTATAATAATGATGAAGTAAATATTGCAAACAACTTTTCTTCAATTATTTTGAGTATAGCGAGTGCTGACATAACATTGATGCAGCCTGATGTATTGGATTGTGTGTCGGATATCACTTACAAATGTGTATACCCTACTAATCCAGATGGAGAAACCTCCAAGTCACATAGTTTCTCTCTACCCTTATTGAATGGAGTAATTGCAGGAGACTATATTCTGACTATGAAAATTGTAGATATAACAACCGGAAATACAGTATTAGAGGAAACAGCAGATAATGGCCCATTTACTTTGGACCCACATTCAAGAGCAACTGCAAATTGGTCTAGCCCTTATTCAGGTTGGCTAGATGGCCATACTTACAACATAAGTTTCTCTGCTACATTAGGTTCTGATGGCGAAAAATCCGGAAATGATAGATATTTTAATATATTATTTATGGATGAAATCGATGTATTGATATTGTCTAATCCTACTGATCAGAATCGACTACAAAGAGTAAAACAAGATTTACAATCAATGGGTAAGACATACACCCAATTAAGGGTTAATGACTGGGAAACTTATGCTACTCCTGATTGGGTAGAACATTATGATAAAGTATTGCTTCCATGGCAAACTGATTACAATGTCGTTTATGGGGATTATTATCAATTAATGGGCCAAACCAGGGAGATCGATGGATTAAGTTTGACAGAAACATTAGAAAATTATATGCAAATGGGTGGCACTGTACAAATGCATCTTGGGCCGTATCGAAATGATTTCATGCCAGAGAGATTGCCGTTTGGCATTGATATAGCAATGAGAGATCAGTATAATTTTACAATGGATAATAGGATAGGATTTGAAAATATATCCGTAATAGATCCATTTCATCCAATAATGAAAGATGTTGATCCTTCAGCCTTTGCTGCAGTACATGGAGGTGCATATGTCGCATTAGCCGGTTTGGACATCTCACAAGTCACTTCAACTCAAATGCCACAAGTTTGTGGCGGTCGTATTAACAGTCCTTCAGGTACTTTCCACACTCTAATCAAAGATCAAGATAATCCAACTCAGGCTTTAATGTCGGTTTGTAATTATTATCAGGGTGGATTAATAGTTACTACTATGGATGTGGAAAACCCTAGTGTTTCAGAAAGCTATGGAGGTTCTTCCATTCCTCTTCTATCGGGAATGTTAGATTTCCATTTCACACCATATCCTTCTGATTTTGGCATAGTTGGTGAAGGATTCGATCTAACAATTAACGGAATCGCACCTTCGATAGATGCTTTATCTGGCAATTATGTTAATACTGCTATTAGGAGTAACTCTGAATTAGAATTTAGTTTTACAACTGATGTCGAAGGAATATTTGCGGATTGGACATTAGAGTCTGGTGATAATGACTCTGTTACCGATTGGGAGGGTAACCTTTTAGATGCTGGAAAATTTAGTGCAATTCATCAAGAAGATAAAGGTAATCCAGTTAATTCAACGTTCTGTGTATCTGATGCCAATTCTGATTCTGGATGTAAAATCAATGCCCAATGGATATTAAAATTATATTTACATGATGACTTCGGGCATACACGCCTAACTCAAATTAATTTGTATACAAACGATGTAGATGCAGACGACTCTAGGCCTATTGCCAATGCATCAATAGTAAGGGATGAAATTGTTTCTGAAAACTTAGAATTCTTAGAAACTAAGAGAGTGCCAATAGGCATCGATTCATCAGGAGAGCCTGTATATACATTTTATCCAGTTTATACCATCCGTTTAACCGAATCTGGAGATACTACGATATCATTTACTGCTGAGAATAGTAGTGATATCGGTACAGGAATAAAAATATACACGTGGACAATTGTAGATGATGTACAAGTGGATATGGTAGGTCAAGTTTCTGACACTAAACACTCCTTTGTACTTCCTGTAGGGGCCGGCCCAGAGTGGAGTTACAATTTCAAGAACGTGACTGCAAATTCCATACAATCCAATCAGATAAGATTGGAGTTGGTTGTTACTGATTTCAAGGGCTTACAAAGTGAGAAGTTCAGAATGTTCTTCGTCGTTGTTGGTGAATTATTTGGGGACGACCCCCCTGTAGTTGATTCAGACAATCTCTTCACTACTGATGGCCAGAGATTCGATGCTCTCGATGCACTAGATATTCTTGTCATTTCCGGAATTGTTACAGGGGGGGCAGAAGAGGATTGTGATGTTATGGTGGAAATTTCACTGAATGATGATGCCATTTTTGATAAAGGAGATGCATCTAAAGCCACTCAGAAAGAATATGGTTTTTATGATAAAATAACAGGATTATGCGATGGAGATGATTATTCTTTATCTCTTAATATTTCTCACCTATATGATGAAAATGACGGAAATACGGGCGATGTATTCATTAGAATTTCCGAAGGTAGTTATGTCATTAATGACCAAATTGCAATTTTTACTTTACCTAGGACTACTGATGTTTGTCAAGTAGATCCTGATTCTTGTGAAGAAAGTGAGAGTGGAGGTACTTTGATTATCGGAGGAGTAGCAGCAATAATTTTGCTTCTCGTGGTTGCCACTACTGTCGTCCTAAGAAACAGATCCTCTGGAAAAGATGAACAAAGTGATTCAATTGAAGTATTCGGAGGGGTTGAACAAATGGATCCTATTGAGGCTTATGTCCAACAAATGGTCGGACAAGGATATGAAGAAAGTGTGGCTAGGAAATATGCTGAAGAATACTATGCCCAATATTATGAGCAACAAAGGCAAGGCGGGAGTTAATATTTGGAATTTTACTTTCTAAAATCAAAATATTATTTATCGGGTTTTAGAGATATCCTAATTACATTAATTCTCTTGCAATTATTAATCTTTGTATCTGACTAGATCCTTCAAATATCTGGTAAACTTTGGCTCCTCGCATCCTCCTCGCAACTGGATATTCTTCAGAATACCCATACCCTCCAAAAACTTGTACTGCGTCTGTTGTAACTTCCATGCAAATATCTCCAGCAAATCTTTTTGCATGAGCCGCCTCTAATGTATTTCTATGTCCTTCATCTAATGTTACGGCTGCCTTCCAACACAATAACCTCGCAGCTTCAATTTTTGTAGCCATGTCTGCAATAAGGGTTGATATTGCCTGATGTTTAATAATTGCTTTACCCATTGTCTTCCTTTCTTTTGAATAAGCCAAAGCCTCTTCCATTGCTCCTCTTGCATTACCAACTGCATGTGACGATATTGCAGGTCTTGAATGATCAAATGCCTTCATGGCATTCATCCAACCTTCATTCTCATTTCCCCCAATGAGGTTTTCCTCAGGTACTCTTACGTGATTAAATGTTACGGAACGAGTATCTGAGCATCTTTGGCCCATGTTATTCTCCTTCTTCCCTAGTTCTATCCCTGGTGTGTCTGCATCAACAATAAAGCCACTCATTCCATTGTATCCTGCTTTTTTATTGGTGTATGCAAGGACAAAGAACCACTCAGCATGCCCTGCTCCGGTGATCCACATTTTACTGCCATTGATTATATATTCATCTCCTTCCTTTATTGCTTCAGTTTTTATTGCTTTAACGTCACTCCCTGCATCTGGTTCCGTGACACAATAGGCGGCTAATACGCCATTTGCAGTTTTTGTAAGATATTTTTCTTTCTGATACTTTGTCCCTCCAGTAATTATTGGGTATGATGCCAATATGCTACTTCCTGCCGCGGTGGCAAATCCTGGATCTCCTCTTCCAATTTCTTCAGCAATTATTACATCTTCGATAGAGCCCATTCCTCCTCCACCGAATTCCTCTGGAATCTTTACAGTCAACAGGCCGTATTCATTTGCTTTTTGTATAGCTTCCTTTGGATATATGCTATTCATATCCCATTTGGAGGCGTTAGGAATTATTTCTTCATTGGCAAAATCTCTTGCAAGATCTTGTAACATTTTCTGTTCTTCAGATAATCTAAAGTCTACCATGTCAATTGCGTGGAGTTCTCTCTTTTAGAGATACAGGTTATATTAACCATTATTGGAGAAATGTATATTAAACTAGTATTTAGTTTATTTATTCAGTTCTTTTTAACGTTAATGGCATTAGGTCCCTTAGGTCCTTCGCCAACTTCGAATTCTACAGAATCACCATCGGTGATTTCTCCTTCTACTTGTGACTTATGTACGAATAAGTCGTCTCCCTCTTCTCTTTCGATGAATCCGAATCCCTTTGTTCTGTTAAACCACTTTACTGTTCCTTGTGCCATATTATTTTAAGGGCGCTAGCGTTTAGTATTTGATACTACCCTGTATAATGATAATATCTACATGTTTCTTCGAAATTTGCCACCAGTCTCAAATAATGCTTGGGTTACCTGCCCAACTGAGCAAAAATCCACTATTTCCATCATGACTTCAAACAGATTGCCCCCTTCTCTTGCAACTTGCTTAAGTTTCTCAAGTCCTTCCTTTGCCTCTTTGTCATGAACTTCCTTAAATTCTCTATTTCTTTCTATTACCATCATTCTTTCAGTTTTATCGGATCGCGTAACTTCTATGTTAAATCCCTCTACCGATAGTGAATCATCTAATCTGTCTTCAAAAGTATTCACTCCAATAATTGGCAACTCTCCTGAATGTTTCCTATGTTCATATATCATCGACTCATCTTGTATTCGATTACGCTGATAATTAACTTCTAGGGCTCCTAGTACTCCTCCTCTGCGATGCATTTCTTCAAAAATTTTGAGAATCTCTTCTTCTACAGAATCAGTTAGCCAACCAGCAACATACGATCCTTGGAGGGGATTCTCATTTTGTAACCACCCATACTCCTTTGAAAGAATTAGTTGAATTGCCACAGCATCTCTTACGGTATCTTCAGTAGGAGTTCCAAACGCCTCATCTCGAGAATTTGTATGCAATGAATTTGCATTATCGGCAAGCGCATAAAGTGCCTGTAATGTAGTTCTATAATCATTCCAAGTATATTCTTGGGCATGTAAAGATCTACCGCTACTTTGAATATGGTATTTTAATTTCTGTCCTCTTTCATCAACTTCATACATATCTCGCATTGCAATTGCCCAAATTCTCCTACAAACTCTGCCTATTACTGCATATTCCGGATCCATCCCATTTGAAAAAAACCAACTGAAATTTCTCAAGAATTTATTGGCATCCAATCCTCTTGATCTAAACAATTCAACATACGTCAAACCATTGGATAAAGTTAGGGCCGCTTGAGATATAGGATTAGCTCCAGCTTCAGCAATATGATACCCCGAGATTGAAACAAAGTAATGATTTCGAATATCATTGTCTACATAGAATTCTGCTACGTCCCCCATCATGCGTAATGCAGTATCAAGGTTGAATACCAATGTATTTTGGCCCATAGATTCCTTCAATTGATCTGCTTGCACTGTTCCTCTAACTTTACTCAGGGTTCTAGTTTTAATTTGAGCGTGTTCTATTTCATTGGGAGGGCGCCCGTTCTCTTCTACAAATTTTTTCACTTGTTGCCTAATTGCTACATTGAAGAATGCTGCAAGATGCCACCAGTAATTCCCATTTATGGTTTTTGATACAGAAGTATTAGAAGCACATAAGTCAAAACCTTCGAATAACTTTTCCATCTCATCTACTGTACTAATTGATACTCCACTTTCACAAACCTTTCCAAATATATCCAGTCTTTCTTGCGGATCATTTCCATACAAACTTGGGGAATCAAATGCCACTGACAGTCTATTGAAATCTTGGTCCTTAGAAAGAAAATGATATCTCTTGTTTGTCCTCTCTGCACTGCCTTCGCCCGCGAACATCCTGACGGGCAATTCATCTTCTCTTTTGAACGGAAAAACCCCCCCGGTATAAGGGAATGAACCAGGCAAATTCTCCTTTCTAATCCATTTTAAAGTATCTCCCCAGTCACTATAATCAGGTAGCGCCACTCTTGGCATATCTAGTCCTGACAGAGTACTCCTTGTTGTTTTAACGGCAATATTTTTGTCTCTTACAGTATAGTTAGTTGCTCCAGCACGATATTCTTCTGCCTTATTTCTAAATATATCTAGGCTTTCCCAAGCACTCTTTGGAATTTCTAATCTAATTGCTCGAGACTCCTCTCTTAGTTCATCAGCAGAAGTCAAATTATTTTTTGATTTCATTATGTCAGATGCTGATTCTAATTGCTGAACCAGGCGAATCTTCGCAGACACTTCTTCGGTTGTCGAATGATATTTTCTAATCGAACCCGAAACTTCAGCCAGATATCCTTGCCTTTCAGGGGGTATCGGTGAAGACCTGTGAGGAAGGCCGTCTTTTCCTAATCTGGGCTCTGAATAAGAAAAAGATTGAGAATATCTATCATTTAGTAAAGAACATAGTTTTTGCCAAAGTTGGTCCACCCCTGCATCTGCAAACTGACTGGCAATAGTTGGGACCACAGGTAAATCAGAATTCTCTGTTTCCCACATCTCCCTATTTCTTTTGAATTGTTTTCTAATTTCTGCCAATGCATCTTCTGCACCAGGGCGATCAAACTTATTCAAAACTACAATATCTGCTGAATCAAGCATTTCAAGCTTTTCCAATTGACTTGGGGCACCATACTCTCTTGTTGTAACGTATAATGAAATGTCAGCAACTTCGGTAATTGCATCATTTCCTTGCCCTATGCCGCTAGTTTCTACAACTATTAGGTCAAACCCAACTGCTTTACAAACTTCAATGGAACGGCCAATACAATTTGCAATTTCTCTTCCGCTGTCTCTGCTAGCAAAAGAACGCATGAATAAGTTCTCATCTGATAATGAGTTCATTCTGATTCTATCTCCTAATAATGCACCCCCTGTCCTCTTTCGAGTAGGATCTGTAGCAAGTAGGGCGATTTTTTTTCCCGGATTGTCTCTCTGGATTCTTAACATCAATTCATCAGTAAGGCTTGATTTTCCAGCACCACCAGTGCCGGTTAAACCAACTACTGGACAAGTAGAGTCATTGGAAGATTTCACTTTATTCAATATTTTATTAAACGTTTCTTTTTCTGAGTTCTCAGCCAATGTAAGTAATTTTGATACTGAACCATGATCAGTTGCAACAATTGGGCCATTAAGAATTTCAAATCTTCGTGGGTCAAGTAGGTCATTTTTCGAAGCCCTTTCTATAGCATCTGACACCATGCCAGTAAGTCCCATTTTTCTTCCGTCTTCAGGAGAGTATATTTTTGCAATATTGGAATCCAATAAATATTGTATTTCGCTTGGGAGGATGGTACCTCCACCTCCTCCAACTAAGCAAACATGTCCGAAACCAGCCTCATCTAAAATTTGCTTGGTATGGGTAAACATCTCTACTGCTCCTCCTTGGTATGATGTAATTGCAATGCAATGTGCGTCTTCTTGAATGGCCGCCCTAGCTACTTCGTCAGCACCTCTATTGTGTCCTAGGTGTATGACTTCGCAACCCATGGATTGGAATATGCGTCTAAAGATTCCAATTGCAGCATCATGGCCATCAAATATAGCCGCAGCAGTAATAATACGTAGCGGAATACTTCTATCAGCACCCTCGCCCATATTACTCCGAAAGCATCAGTCCACAAAAATTAGCCGGATAGTATTGCCCAAATAAGAAGAATTTAAAAAAGGATTTTTATTTTTACAACACGCCAGTTACTAATAGCCCTGCAAAAATGAACATAAGAATGCCCATTGTTCCGTCGATAATATGAGATAATGATTTCAATTTTTCTATTCTATTGCCGGTTGTTAGTACTGTTGCAACAGTTACATACCAAGTGCCATCAATTACCATGCCAAGTAAACCCATTCCTAAAAGTGTTGTAATTTCTGTATCTGTTTGGATAAATGGGGTGTATAGTGCCAGCATCCAGGCCATAATTTTAGGATTCAGCAATGCAATTAAAAACCCTTGTCTAAATCCTTGACGATTTTGTGATCCCTGATTAATTTCTTGTTTTGTTTCTGTTGGCCCCTGTATGGCATGCCTGACAAATACAATACCGAGCCATACAAGTATGATTATTCCTCCACTTTTGAGAATTATTTCAGTTGATTCATGTAGTGACAATGCAGTCGCAATCCCTGCAGCGGCAAGGAAGGCGTAAACTCCAAACCCTATTCCATGCCCCAATCCAGTCATAATTCCTTGTTGTCTCCCTCCGGATAATGTATTTCGTAAGACTACTGCTAACGACGGCCCTGGACTCATTGCTCCGAGGCAGAATACTAGCGCTAAGCCAACCCATTGCTCAGGATTCACTATTCTTCCTCAAGCGTCTTGATACATTGCTTCTATTTCAGCAGCCCAATTTTCTCTAATCTGTATCCTTCTAATCTTTAGAGTAGGAGTCAATTCACCAAAATCTACATTCAAGTCTCTAGGTAAAATTGTAAATTTCTTTATCTGTTCTGGATTGCTAAATTGTCCATTTAATCTAGTTACTTCTGTTTGCATTTCATTAAATGTTTCTTCACTATCTGTATAGTCAGAAAGGGTCTTTCCTAGGCTTTCTAGAGTTGTTATTTGTACGGAGGGATCTTTTGGTATGTTTGCTGGATTCATGCCATGCTTGTCTCTCAATATTGCACCAACATCCAAAGTAAATATTGCGCTACAGTATTTCCTTCCATCTCCAATCAGCATACACTGAGATACCATTGGAATTGACTTCATTGTTTCTTCAATAACTAATGGTGCGATATTTTTACCACCAGAACTTACGTATAATTCCTTGATTCTTCCAGTGATTTTTACGTAACCATCTGCATCTATCATTCCTTTGTCTCCTGAATGTAACCACCCTTCTGAATCAATTGTATCTGCGGTAGCTTCCGGATTCTTGTAATATCCTTTCATAACATGCCTACCTCTGAATAATATTTCTCCAGAGTCAGAAATCTTCAATTCAGTCCCTGAGAATGGCTTACCTACAGTTCCAAATTTATGATTTTTCTTGTAACCAAGGCTTGCTCCTGCTGTTGTTTCAGTCATTCCATATCCTTCGTACAATGGAATATCTAGGCTGTGAAATAGTTTAAGAATATCTGGATTAATTGGTGCAGCCCCAGTTATGGCATATTCACAATTAGACATCCCAATTGCAGCCTTTGCTTTCTTCTTGAGGATCCCACCAAGTATTGGTATCCCAACTAGTTTAATCTTACCTCCTAACTTGGCAACTAGGTTACTATATACCTTCTCGTAGATTCTAGGGACTCCAATGAATAAGTGAGGTTGTACTTCTTTAGCATAATCTATGACGTTCAATGGTGCATCTACAACAGTCATGTGTAATCCCCACCGGATATGTGCATGACAATCTACTAATTGGCCGAAAACGTGCGCGCAAGGTAACCAAGAAACATAACCCCAACCTCTTTCGAACTCTTGCAATTTCCAAACTTCTGCAAGTTCAAAATCTATATTATCATGGCTCAGCTCTACTCCTTTCGGGTTACCAGTCGTGCCTGATGTATAGATTAAAGAAAATGTATCTTCTGGTTTTATATTATTAACTCTTTTTTCTATCTCTGAGTAATCAATGCCTACTCCCTTTTCTATAAACTCTGACCAAGATATACATTTTGCATGTTCTGGCATATCTACTCCATCCATTACGACTACTGTTTCTACTTTATCCAACGAATCCATTATTGCATGTAATCTATGTGCGCACATTTTTTCAGTATTCCCTCCATCCATTGGATTATCTCCAACAAAGACAACCTTTGAGTCAGAATTACCTACAACCCACTCAACTTCTTCAGGAGAACAAGTATGGTAAACTCCAACTGCTGCTCCATTACACATATTTGCAGCATGGTAAGATGCATACCATTCGATCCTATTGTAAGAATAAATACTTAACTTGTCTCCTTCTTCAAATCCCATGGCGATTAATGATTTAGCTACTGATGCTGTTTGATCATGAAAATCACTCCAATTTAAGTGACTCCATTCGCCATGTTCATTCTTGGTTGAGATCGCGTTTTCGGTGGCATGATTATTTGCATTAAACATCAAGTATTCTGGTGTAGTCATTGCCGACATGGTAACTCCGTGGACTCCTCTATCCATAAATATTGGTGTACTCAGGCATATCTAATATGTACAAATACACTAAACTATCAGATTTTTGTTGATGGCGGCAATAATGAAATTATATTTTCTCTCCAATCAGCGCCCCCATTTCTATTGGCAAGAGGTGAAGCGGGAGATGGATGCCAGCAACTTTTAATATTGATATCGTAATTACTTAATGCTATTTTAGCTCTTCTTTCAGCATACTTTCCAACACCAATTACTTCTTCAATTTCCATAATCTGCACAACTTCTCTTAGATGTTGGTCGCATCTTTCAATTAGTTTTTTTATTGTCTTTCCTGGTATTTTATCTGGAGTTATATTTCTAGCTGTAGGCCCACTGAAAAACATTAGAGGGCAATGATTTACGACAAAGACATTTGAGAAAATTTCCTCTCTAGTTCCATACAACTGAGCTAAAATATTCCATAATCTTGTTCCAGAAATTTCTTCCTTGTCCCATTCCAGTCCTCTAATTTCTCTTTTTGGATGTAATTTTTTGGGCTGCCTCACTTCTAAATTTTTGATTCCTAATAGATCTCTCACAATGCTAGTAGCAGCAAATGGGATCCCCATTTGACCCATTCCATGCGGTCCAGGATTCATCCCTAATAGGAGCGTTTTCGCCCCCAAGCCGCCACCTAATTCTATGAACGCTTTGTGAGGTTCCCAAGCATATGATAATGGATTGTATATGTTTTCAATAATTTCTTCCTTTATCAATTCATCAGCAATTTTTTCTACATCATCACTAAGTCTCGATGCTGATTCTACTAGTGAATTAATTACCATATTAATCATTTTTGTTTTATATCTACAATTTTGGCGCCGCTTAATTCTTTTAATTTTGCTGGAGAAATTGGGAAAACAGTTTCAGATGATCCAGCGGCTCCCCACACTAAATTATGATTTAACAAATCTTCATCCATAAGGACAAAAGTCTTCTTTAAGTGTCCAAAAGGAGGGACTCCTCCAATGGCATAACCAGTATTATTTATTATATATTCGGGAGATGCATGGCTAGGTTTGTAGCCTAAAATTTTTTTCAATTTCTTCTTCCTATCAACTCTATTTATGCCAGAAGTTACAACAACTACGGCACAATCTTTACCACAAAAAACAATAGATTTAGCAATGCGAGAGATGTGGCAACCAAGTTGTGTTGCGGCATCTTCTGAAGACCTAGTTCCCTCTGAATATGTCTTTATTTTGGGTTCAAAATCTATTTTTTGACATTCATAAAGCCACGCCTCATGACTCTTCATGGCCCTTCATGAAGTGTGATGAACTTGATTATTGGGGTATTGGGGTATTGGAATTAATTTATAATTATAATTAAGTTACATATTGTCGAAATTTCTTCCGCACTATTCATGACCAATGTCACTTCGCAATAGCAATATGGATTGGCTTTTTGGGCCCTATGAATTTTCTATGGGTGCCCTAATTCTATTGACTCTTCCCATACATTTATTTTTAACTAGGGGTGAACCAGATAAAAGAGTAAAATTAAGGGACCTATCTTCTGAAATAAGAGAGAAAAAGTATTGGTGGCATATTGGACTATACCTCATCATGTTTGTATATAAGGCATTTATAGATCATCATAATGAACCAATCAAAGCAAGAGTAGGAGGGTACACTCATTGGATTTATTCAATAGAAGGTGATTGGACTCATAATGTCCAAGAATTTTTCTTAAATGATACTCTAACTGAACTCTTGTCAATACATTATTTATTCATGTACTTATTTATGATCTGGTTTTCTCCTCTCTATTATATTCTAAGTCGAGATCAAGCAATGGCAGATAAATCAGCCTTGAACTATTTTGTCATCTATTTGCTAAGTGTCCCACTATATCTTTTTTTTAACATTGAAGTAACTTCGAGTTATCTGGAAGGAATGGATGCATTGTTATATCATGATTCATTCACTCTTTCTTTTTTTACATCCAATGATCCAATGGATAACGCAATACCTAGTTTACACATCGGTTTGCCAATCAGTCTACTAATTATTAATAGATTACATTGTTATGATTTAGGAATTAAAATCAGAGAATGGAGGCACAGGGAATTTGATATTTTTGTAACCATAAATATATTAATTTATCTATTTTCAATACAATACTTGGGCATACACTGGGTGATTGATATTCCATCAGGAATCATAATCGCAATCTTTACTTCTTACTTTGTACACAAATTTCAACCATTGCTCAGATCGGTAAATCTTAACGGCATATCCTCTTTAATCCCAAAAAAACGTCAATTATATGCTATTTCCATTGCAATGATATTATGCTTGACTACAATAACTTTTGGAATAATCGATGGGATAGGTACTAATGAAGAAAATCCAAACTTTAGAGTAGGGAAAGGTGATGTAAATCTTGAAACTATTGAAGTTCATAGTTTATCTAAGCCGGTAGCAGTAGAAATTCTGAATGTTGGAGATACTCAAATAGAAATATTATTAATTAAGAGAAGTTATGTAGAAAAATACACAGATAAAGGCTTATTTGAATGGGATAAGTTTGCAACCAATGGAGAGTTGATGACCCTTTACCCTGGTCAAATTGTTAACTTTGAAGTTAATACTACTAGTTTATTCGATGCGTACCTGTTATTAATCCGACTTTCAAACTCTCAAGATTGTGAAGATTGTCTAGTAGACCTAGAATTAGGGGAAGTTAGAATAACTTCCAATTATGTTGATGATGAGTTATTGTGGACAGCGATATTGTCCTCACTCCCTTCTTTTTGTATCATAGGTTATGTATTAGGGTCAATTAATCAAAAAGAAATATGAAAAGAAAGATCCGATATAGGTCCCACAACACCCTCCAAGCCCAATCCAAATCCCTATTCTAAAGGAGGGAATATTATATTTCCATATGTATAAAGTCTGAGAAAACCAAATTATTAACACAATTATAAACCAAACAAAGAATATTAGTTGAGGTAATATTCCTATTATTATTGCGATTATTGATCCACCTACTAATTCCCATTTATTATCAATTTCCAAGGGTAAAGGATATAATAAAAATGACATTACAATTAAAACTAATAATGGAATTCTTAGTGATTCAGGGTCATAATAGCCAGAAATACATGCTATGAGAAATCCAATTATTACTGGTAAGATGATGATTCCCAAAGGAGCATCATCCCATTTCATATCATCAAGGAAGAGTACCTACTCAATGAATGCTGTGAATATCAGGCGCCGATTAATTCATATATGGAAGTTCTAACATGAAGGCATGGAGAAAGGCCGTATCGTACTCGGATGTCTAGCGCCACATCCTCCTCACTTAGTTTATGCTGAAAATCCTGAGCAAAATGAACCATTTTCAGAGGGAGGCTGGGAGACCTTGCGTTGGGGTTACAACCGATTAGCAAGAAAATTAAAAAACATTGATTATGATGTAATGGTAATATTTACTCCTCATTGGGCAACTTATATCGGAACCCATTTTTTAGGCCTTCCGTCATTTAATTCATTATCTGTAGACCCTATTTTTCCAAATATTTTTAGATACAAATATGATTTAAGGGTGGACGTTGAATTAGCAGAAGCAATGGAAAAATCTGCTGCAGATGCAGGAATAATAACTAAAATGATGCGTAATCCAGATTTTAGGATAGATTATGGGACTATTACTAGTTGCCATATGCTAAATCCGGAATGGAATAAACCAATAATTACCATAAGCAGCAATAGAAATTCTCATTATTATTCAGGAGAAGTGATGAATGAGCAGTCTTCTGCCCTTGGTGAAGCATGCCTTAAGGCAATAGAAGAAAGTGGGAAAAAAGTAGTTTTAGTGAGTAGCAATAGTTTATCTCACAGACATTTTGTAACTGAATCTCCATTGCCCGAAGATATGAGTAGAGAGCATATATACAATCATAGTCAATACGTATGGGATATGAAAATAGTTGGCATGATGAGGGATGGTAAGATGCGAGAAGTAATAGATATCATGCCTGAATATGCTGAACAAACTATCGCAGAAACTGAAGCAGGCGGGCTAACCTGGATGATGGCCGCCATGGGATTCCCAAAATATCCTGCTGAAATATATGGTTATCAATCAGTAATTGGAACCGGCAATGCAATCGTTGCATGGGATCCTAATTCAGCAACAAGGGAAATAGTTCTCTGAGGTAGTTAAAATGTCAACAGAATCAAACATATTATTTGGAATTTATTGCCCGCCTCATCCGCACCCTCTTCTTGCACCTGATCTAAATCAAGGATACCGCAATCTAAGATCTGCTTACGATACTCTAAAAACTAGAATTGAAGAAAGTGGGGCAGATATTATTTTACTATATTCTACCACATGGCCAAGCATAGTTGGTCATCAGATTCAGGCCCACCCAGAACCAGAATGGACTCATGTTGATGATGATTTTCATTTCCTTGGGAGTATGCCTTACAAGTTCAAAATAGACTCGGAATTTTCTAACGCCTACAAAGAAGCAGCAGAAAATCGTGGTCTACATTCTAGGACAGTTGCCTACGAAGGATTTCCAATCGACACCGGATCAATAGTCGCATTGTCGCTTCTAAATCCTGATAATAAAATTCCTGCTTGTATAGTTTCAAGTAATATGTATTCTAATAGGTCTGAAACAATAGTTTTGGGTAAGGCCGCCCGAGATGCACTAGCCAAACAAGGGAAAAAAGCAGTAATCGTAGTTGTTGCTAGTTTATCTAATCGTATGTTTACTGAACATATTGAGCCATCGGAAGATAGAATTCATAGCCCCAAGGATGATGAATGGAATAGGAAAATTTTGGAATTTTTTGATAATGGAAGATTAGAAGATCTTAGTCAACTATCTAGGGATATTCACGGGCAAATAAGAATACAAAAAGTTGCAGCTTATAAGCCAGTTTGGTGGATGGCGGCAACAATGGGGCAACATAATAATTACAATGGCGAAATACTGGCTTACGAAGCTTTACATGGTTCCGGAGGAGCAGTAATCCAACTAACTCCTTCAGATGAATCCATTGGAGATAAGGAATTCGATGAAGATGACGTAGAATATTATCGAGGAGATCGTAATGTCTTGGGGCAGGGCGCACTATGACTAATGATGAAAATAAGACTAATAGAGATTTACTTGATAAAGCATTAGAAGCACCTTTGGGTATGACAACTGGGGGAATAACAGCAAGACCCGTTGAAGTCGTAATTGGTAAGAAAGTTGCTGGCAGGGAATTATCAGAAAATGGCCCATTTATTGCAAAAAATGGCCCATCTGCAGTAGGGGCATACCCTCATCTTTACAGAGTTGGTGACTTAATTTTTGTTAGTGGAATCGGCCCTCGGTCTCCAGAAAACAACAAGATAATAGGTGGCCCTATAAAGGATAAACAGGGTAACTCTTTGGAGTATGATATACGTGCACAGACAAGGTCTGTTATTGAAAATATAAGCATTATCTTAGAAGAATATGGATCAAGTCTAGATCAAGTTGTTGACGTTTATTCTATGCTAGTGGATATGGATAGAGATTTTGACGGATATAATGAAGTATATGCTGAATATTTCGAAAATATCATGCCTGCTAGGACAACATGTTCTGTCTCTGCGCTGCCTACTCCAATTGCAGTTGAGTTGAAAGTTATAGCAAAAATTTAATAATCAAATTTTCATTACAATACTGCAAACAGCCTAGGAGGGCAGATAGTGGTTTACAAGCACTGTGATGCTTTGCATACTCTCTAATGAAACCACTCGCCAAGCAATCTCACATTGATTATGAGTTCGAATTCCAAAAGTTCAACTATGTCTTATCTTTCGGGTAATCATGAGGCGTTTTTCCCCAAGCGAACTATTCGGGATAGTCTTACAACCAATAGAGCAAGCATCAGGTGTTTTAGAACGTAAATTAGGGTTATTTTCAGTAGTAATAATTTCTATTTCAGCAATGTTGGGTTCAGGATTATTTGTCCTCCCTGCATTAGCTATGCTTCAGATGGGGGGTGGCTCAAGTCCAGCAGGAGGGATATGGTTGGCATATTTATTGGCAGCATTAGTAATTCTTCCAGCGGCTATTTCAAAATCAGAACTTGCTACGGCTATGCCTGTATCTGGTGGTTCATATGTATTTATTGAGAGAACTTTCGGCCCATTAATTGGCACTATTTCTGGATTAGGTCTTTGGGGGACTTTCATGCTTAAATCGTCATTTGCATTAATTGGATTCAAGGCATATCTATGGGTTATTGAAGATATTATGAAATTAGATATAAATCTAGAATATGCCTCATTGATTCTTTTAGTCCTGATAGTCGTGATTAATATCTTAGGAGTCAAAAGAATCAAAAAAGTTCAAACACCGATTGTACTTATATCAACCTTATTCCTATTCTTAACGTGTATTTTAGCTATTTTTACGGTTGAATTGAACTGGAATGCAGTATTTTCCAGAGACGCATTTGGCTCTGGTTGGGAATCCGTAGCATCTACTGCAGCCTTTGTATTTGTTTCATATGCTGGAGTTACGAAAATTGCAGCAGTAGGGGGAGAAATAAAGAACCCATCTAATAATATTCCTAAAGGAATATTATTATCTCTTCTACTCTGCTCAGCACTTTACGTTTTTGTAACTTTAATAATGGCTGCAAGTGTTGATCCTTCATTTTATATGGAGGAAGGCACACTTCACGCCCGAGAAGATCCTGTCTATATTTTCGCTAACGAAGTTGGAGGGTATAACTTTGGTATTCTCGCTTCTTTACTTGCTGTATTGACCATGACATCAATGGCATTAGCCGGTATTATGGCATCTTCTCGTTTTCTTTTTGCCATGGCAAGAGATAGTCTTTTACCTGATTTTCTTGAAGATGTTCACGGTAAATTTGAAACTCCTCATTGGGCTATAATTTCTACTGGATTGGCCATGGGGTTAGCAATTACTTTTTTACCAGTTCACGACGTAGCAGAATTAGCTTCTGGGTTCCAGATAATGATTTTTATTATCATTAATTGTTCAGTAATAATATTACGCCTCTCAAGAAGCTCACATTCTTGGTATGATCCTGAATGGAAATCACCTCTTTTCCCATTTTTTCAAGTAATTGGAATAATTACTAGTGCCGTCTTATTATATTTAATGGGAACAAAAGCAATATATGGTGCTGTAGCTACAATAATCTTGGGATCAATTATGTATTATTCATACGGGAAAAGACATCAGAAACCAGAAATAACTCCTTGGAATACATTCAGATTAATGTTAATTAATCCTGACCAAGTGGAGCACCGCCGTCGTTATGCTGCATTCCATGCTGCAGATATCGAAGGAACTAACCATCTAAATTTACATGAATTTATTGCTGCAATGACTGCACTTGGGTACAAAGGAGATGATGTTGACGCACTTAGGTCATATTTCCACAGTATCGATTCAAATTTCGATGGCGTAATAGATATAGATGAATTCTTGACTTATGTGGAAGAAACTACTTTCTAGAAATTACTTTGTGAGCGCTTAGTTGAAGTCACCAATCCTCTCGCACCTATTTGGAGCAAGCATATGACAATCGCCAGCCGTGCCAAGAAAGTGACAACTCATACCTTGCAAGAAATGAAACAGGGAGGGGAAAAAATAACAATGCTAACCTCTTATGATTATTCTTTAGCGCGTTTAGTCGACAGCGCTGGCATCGATGTCATACTAGTCGGCGACTCTGCTTCAAACGTGATGGCAGGAAATGATACCACAATACCAATAACATTAGATCACATGATATATCATGCTCAGTGTGTAGAAAAAGCCGTAGATAGGGCATTAGTTGTAGTTGATATGCCGTTTGGTTCGTATCAAGGAGATTCAAAAAATGCTCTAGATTCTGCCATTAGAATCATGAAAGAAACAGGGGGGCATGCAGTAAAATTAGAAGGAGGCATTGAAATAATAGATTCCATAAAAAGAATAATGACTGCCGGAATCCCAGTTATGGGACATTTAGGATTAACTCCTCAGTCAATTTATAAATTTGGGACCTATACAGTAAGGGCAAAAGAAGAATTAGAGGCCACTAAGCTTTTGAATGATGCAAAAGCATTAGAAGAAGCGGGCTGCTTTTCAATAGTTTTTGAAAAAATCCCTGCAGAACTAGCTAAGAAAGTTACAGAGGAATTGACTATTCCAACTATAGGTATTGGCGCTGGAGCAGAGTGTGACGGTCAAGTTTTAGTTTTACATGATATGCTTGGAATGACTAAAGATTTCAGCCCAAGATTTTTACGAAGATATGCAGATTTAGGAGAAATAATAGATTCTGCAGTAAAAAAATATATAATAGATGTTAGGAGTTCTGATTTCCCAAATGAAAATGAGAGATATTAATAAGTTAGAAAATTTATCGGAGTAATTTATATGAGCGAATTATGGGTTGAAAGATATCGCCCAAAGACTGTATCGGATATCAAAGGTCAAGAAGCAGTGGTTGCCAGATTACAGGCATATGCAAACAATAAATCATTCCCCCATCTACTTTTCGCCGGCCCTCCCGGAACTGGTAAAACTACTGCTGCATTAGCCCTTACTCGCGATGTTTTTGGTACTGAATTTCGAAGAAATATTCTAGAAATGAATGCAAGTGATGAAAGGAAGTTAGAATCCATACGAACAAAGGTAAAACAATTTGCAAGAACTGCTCCGAGCCCGGGAACCACGTTCAAAGTTATATTTTTGGATGAAGCTGATGCATTAACTCCGGACGCACAAGGCGCATTGCGTAGAATAATGGAACAAAATTCTGGAACTTGTAGGTTTATTTTATCATGCAATTATTCTTCCAAAGTGATTGAACCAATTCAGTCAAGATGTGCTGTATTTAGATTTAGACCTCTTGAAAAAGAACAAATATTGGAACGTATTTCAATTGTCGCTATTAATGAAAATATTAAAATCGAAGATGAAGCAGCGGAAGCGATCGCGCAGGTCAGTCTTGGAGATCTTAGAAAAGCCATAACTTCGTTACAAGTCGCTGCATCTTTGGATTCAAATATTACTAGGGATTTGGTTTATGAGACTACTGCCACTGCTCCTCCTGAAGATCTCCATCGTTACTTTCTGGCATGTAAGGAAGATGGGTTTCAACCAGCAAGAAGGAGGCTAAAAGATATTTTGAATAGTTTTGGTCTTGCAGGGACTGATTTTGTGAACCAACTCCATAGAGAATTAAGCATGGTCAGATTCCTGGATGAAATTCAGAAGTTGTCTATTACTGAGATAATGGCAGAAACTGATTTCCGTATGGTTGAAGGAGGGGGAGAGGCTCTCCAACTAGATGCCATGACAGCAAAAATATGTTCAATATTGTCTACTTAATCAGAGCTTTCCGTCTGTGTTATTTTTAATTTATAAGTTTTTTCCCATGTGTTTTCGCCAAATGGTTTTACATGATCTCCATCTTCTTTAATTTCAATTGTTATTGTATATTCTCCTAGATTTATATTATCTTTACCCAATTCTTCCGCTAAATTCCATGCTAGGCCTATGTCCTCTGAATTAGGGGCAACATCTGGTTCCCCTGTAAATTCCTTCTCGATATTCTTATCTTCACCTCTGAGCCATTGTCCAACTGAATTAAATTTATTAATGGCTTCATTTTGATTGATTACTGTACCATTAGCAAGAATTATTGATTCTGGTAATGAGTTATGATTTAATTTAACAAGTATCCTTGCGTTTTCTACATCTACATTATCTCTTATTGCCATTCCTAATACAATTTCTGTAGCATCTTCTTTAAGATTTATTTCATAAATATCATTATCCCAAGAATATCCTATTATTGCCTCATCATCATTATCTTGAATATCTATTCCTGACGCAACAGTTGGAGATGCAATGTCAGCTAAAGGGGGGTTTAGTAATATGAAAGAAAGGGCCAACCAAGAAAATATGAAGAGAAAACCACCTCTAAACCAGTTCCCTCGTGTATATAATTCGCTATATTTTTTGGGAATCAATATTTTATGTAATGAAGGGACAGTCAAAGTCATCATTACCGGTAAAAGCCACATTATACTTTCAAGGGAATCCTGAGTTGGCATAAATACATATCTCATTAATATGGAAATTAAAAATCCATATATTATTACTAACCACATTGAATAAGCATCAGCCAATTCCTTTGTAGCATGAACTCTTGGATCGAAGGGTTCCAAGCCCTTTTTTTTCTCATCTTTATTATTCTCTCCACTCTTCCTATTTTTCTTACCAGAGTAAGCGCTGGCCCGAAGTGCTGAGTCTATATCTACCATGCTTTCAGTTCAATGGGGGACTAACTTCCACATCAACCCTATGATGAATTATGGAATGTTTTAATTCCCCTTTGGGGCGAACGCTCAAATGGTGTTTTTGATTCGAAGACATATTGCCGGGGTGGCGTAGTTGGTAGCGCGTCGGACTCATAGGGTATTTTTGTAGGAGATTTTTTCTCCAGCGAAACTAACGATGAGCGTAACACAGCCCCTGAGAATGTCTGAGACATCCGAAGGTCGCGGGTTCAAGTCCCGCTCCCGGCACCATTTATTGATTTTTATTAGTTGTAACTATTCGTCCATCTCAACAATCTCTTTGGGTTTTATTCATGGGGTAGGTGCCTTACCGAAGACTAATGGACGAGTGGCCGGAACTAGGTACTTCCGTTAGATTATTTGTCAAAACATGGGCCGGAGAAGGCATCCATGAAGGAATTTTACTTCATCCTTCAGCTGTAGATCTAGTAACAATCAAGTTAAATAATGGCTATAATATATCATTTCCTGAGAACTATATCTCTACTTTTGAAATTATTTCAAATCCCTCTGTAGTTCAGTCAAATCCGAAATCAAATCCGAAACAAGAGAGTAGTTTACCGCTCGTTTACTTAATTCATACAGGCGGAACTATCGCAAGTAAAGTAGATTACAAAACTGGTGCGGTATCGGCAAGTTTCGAACCTAGCGAATTATTGAATGCGATGCCTGAATTAGAAAATATAGCTCGTATCAAGGTCCTAAAAATAGGTAATATGTGGTCTGATGATATGCGGCCAAGGCATTGGAATATGATGCTTCAAGCTACAGAAAAAGCGTTTTCTGAAGGTGCATCAGGAGTTGTCATAACTCATGGGACGGATACTTTACATTATTCAGCAGCAGCAATGGCATATGGGTGGGCAGGAGAAGGAACTCGGCCTCCGGGAAGAATAGTCTTAACTGGCTCTCAACGTTCTCCCGATAGAGGATCGTCTGATGCGCCCGAAAATATCATAGCCTCAGTAATGTGGGCTGCCAATGGACCCAATCCTTCGGGATATCGTGATTCTTCGGTAATCATTTTACATGCCAACTCTTCTGATGGTAATTGTGCTGTTTTACCTGGATGCTCAAGTAGAAAATATCATTCTTCACGAAGAGATTCATTTAAACCAATCAATCAAAACCCACTTGCGAATATTTTAATTGATAAAAAGGAAATATCTATAGTAATGAGGGACAAAGAACCTCTAGAAGCTAGGATCGAGGTAACAAAACCACAATTATTTGATAGTAATATTAGGATTGCAGAATTTATTGCAGGGCCACATATCCAACCAGATTTAGTAGAATCAGCCATAAATCTAAAATTCGATGCATTATTGTTCCATGGCACTGGGTTAGGGCATCTCCCAATTTCTAATCCAGAGGATGATAGCATAGAGAACACGCGTTTAAAGGCCATTATAAGTGATTTTTGTGCCGATGATGGAATAGTGGTAATTGTCGCCCAAACTATACACGGGCCGATAAATATGAATGTTTATTCCAAAGGTCGAGAACAGCAAGATATTGGCATTATTGGACATGGTTCCCTTTGCCCTCCTGGTTCAGGTTTAGTTAAGTTACATTATCTTCTATCTATTAGTAATACTAGGGCAGACATTGCTAAAAGATGGACTTTAGATTTAGTTGGTGAAAATCCAGAATTCACTCTCAATTAAACTATTTTATCCGCTTTAATGATGAACCAGTAATGCGACCGGACTATATGGCCGGTTCTTCCCCTGGTGAAAATTTAGATGCAATTCGCCATGATGCGTACAATTCAGGAGATAGAAAAATTACTGAAAAGTTACATTCCGAAGGAAGTCAAACTGCCAGAGAGCGGATTATCTCATTACTTGATTCTGATACATTTGTGGAAATTGATGCATTAATTAATCATCGCTCTTACGATTATAATTTACATTTACACAAACCATTTGGAGATGGGGTCGTTGCTGGGCATGGGATGTTAAATGGCCGAAGAATAGTTTGTTTTTCTCAGGATAAATCGGTATTTTCTGGATCAATTGGTGAAATGCACGGGAAAAAAATTGTAAAGATATTAGAATTCGCTGAAAAATCTTTACTTCCTATTATAGCAATATGGGATGGAGTTGGCCAAAGAGTGGAGGAAGGAGTATCGTCATTAGGACCTTCAGGAGATGTACTCAATATAATTGCTGCATGTTCTGGCAGAGTTCCTATAATTTCAGTAGTTTTAGGTAATGTTGTAGGGGCGAGCGCTCTTGCAATAGGTTTGTCGGATTTTACTATATTTGAAGCATCTTATGGTCGATTGTTATTATCAGAATCATCACCAGATAATCCTGCCCATCATAGTCAAGAAACTGGTAGCACTAATTTTCATAAAAACGGAGGCGGCATTGCTTGTTTGTTTGCTGAAGATGAACATATCGCCCTTGACATGGTTTCAGAAATAATCTCATTTTTTCCTGACAATATGGACTCTGTACCTGAAATAAAGAAAAATGGAGATATTTGGAATCGTAAATGTGAGTCGATATCTGAAATTGTGCCAAATGATCCAGAGAAAACTTATGATGTTAGGGAAATAATTTTTGAAATTACCGATAATGAAAGCTTTTTGGAACTTTTTCCTAATCATGCTTCTAACATAGTAATCGGACTAGGACGTTTAGACGGACATTCCGTTGGGATAGTGGCTAACCAAGCCTCTGTAATGAATGGCTTTCTAGATATAGATGCGGCAGTAAAAGCAGCCAGATTTATTAGGACTTGCGACTGCTTCAATATTCCTCTATTAACATTCGTAGATGTTCCTGGATTTTTACCAGAAGTTACTCAAGAATGGAGTGGATTAATCAGGCAAGGGGCAAAGTTATTCTTTGCTTATTCCGAAGCAACAGTTCCTAAATTATCCGTAGTGATTGGAAAAGCATATGGTGAAGCTTATTTGGCCATGTGTTCCAAACATCTCGGTTCGGATTATAATATTGCTTGGCCATCGAGTAAAATTATAGTGAGCAGTGGAAAAGATATTATAAATATCGCAAATAAAAAAGAAATGCCGACCCATGAAAAAAATATATTTACTCAAGGAGATATTTTGAAAGATTATTCTGAGAAGTTTGAAGACCCTTTTGTTCTAGCAAAAAATGGATTACTGGATGATGTTATCGAACCTCTTCAAACAAGGGAATATCTAATTAGGGCATTGAGGCCATTATTGTCAAAAAAAGAATGGACTCCTCCAAAAAAACATGATAATATCCCACTTTAATCATTAAACAAATGTTCCAATACGTATCTTATACTTGGTAATCTGTGCGCTTCTCCAACAGCGAATATTCCTTCCCATGCTTTCAAATGTTGCGATACAACCATAATTACTCCAAAATCATCTATTCCCGAACTCTCATTGTAGGTGATTGATAAGTATTTTTTAGAATTATTATGCACTAAAGCACCAGGTTCTAAATCCAAATCTAATATCAAATCCTCTACGCCATCAGTAATTATCGATTTATCCCACGGGCCATTTGCTAATTTACGACGGCCTTCAGTTTTTATTATTTTACCTCCATATTTACTCCAGGAATGAGCTATTGATATTGCAGTAGACCCCCCTCCTTTAATGCTTAAAATAGTATTTTTTATATTTATTCCAATATATTTAACCGCATCAATAAAACCTTCACCATCTGTATTAATTCCATATATCTCTCCCTCTTTTCTCATTATCTGATTAGTTGAAGATATATTTTCATCTGTTTTTTTATTAATTATAATCTTATTAATTTCATGTTTTATTGGTGTAGTTATGGATAACCAAATATCGCCATTTAAACCCATAATAGACCTCTTAAAACTCTCTATATCCCATGCCTCGATAAATATTGCTTTGGGTCCCTCAATGTCTAAATAATTTCCTACTATTTCAAAAATCCTTGGCGTTAAAGAATGCTCAATGGGATTGCCAGCAACTCCCCAGTAGTCAGGTGCCTTCACATGCGCCCCTATCGATTATTAGCAATGAAGGTTTCAAACAAGATGGGCTCTCCCGCAGTTCGATGGATAGTGACTTAGACATTGCTAGAGCGGCTTCTCCGAAGGCTATTGAAAAAATAGCAGAACAATTAAATCTTTCTCGCAGTGACTTGATTTTACACGGCCCTCATATAGCAAAAATAAATTGGAACACTCTAAAAAAAGAACATAAAAACAATCAAGGATCACTGATTCTTGTAACAAGTGTAAATCCTACCCCATTTGGTGAAGGTAAAACCGTCACGACTATTGGTTTAAACCAAGGGCTAAATCATCAAGGGCATAATGCATGTTGTGTCATCCGAGAACCTTCTCTTGGTCCAGTTTTTGGAATAAAAGGTGGTGCAGCAGGAGGAGGATATTCTCAAGTATTACCAATGGAACAAATTAATTTACATTTCACTGGTGACTTACATGCCATAACTTCAGCTCATAATCTATGTTCAGCAATTTTGGATAACTATTTACACAGAGGGAATAAAATTAAAATCAATACCAATAGGATCTTCTGGCCGCGGGTTATTGATATGAATGATAGGAGCCTTAGGGAGGTTACCATTGGATTAGGAGGTGCTTCCAATGGTTTAGATCGTACTGACCGTTTTGATATAACTGCTGCCAGTGAAGTTATGGCAATATTATCTTTAGCATCAGATTACAAAGATTTAAGATTACGATTAGGGAGAATAATTGTTGCAGAAACAAAAGAAGGCGGCCCTGTTACGGCAGATGATATTGGCGCAGCAGGGGCAATGGCCCTTTTGCTTAGGGATGCTTTTCTGCCGAATCTTGTCCAAACAATAGAGGGAAATCCAGCCTTTGTTCATTGTGGACCGTTTGCAAATATTGCACATGGTAATTCATCGATAATTGCCGACAAAATAGCTCTATCATGTTCAGATTATGTAGTTACTGAAGCTGGTTTTGGTGCTGAAATGGGTGCTGAAAAAGCACTTCACATAAAATCCGTAGCATCCGGAATAATACCTAGTTGTATCGTTCTTAATGTGACTATTAGGAGTATGAAACTACACGGAGGAGGATTCTCTACAGGAGGGGGGGCGCGCCCCTCAAAAGAAGAAATAAATTTAGAAAACGTGGATGCAGTTCGAAAAGGATCATCTACAAATTTAAGAAGGCATATTAGAAATTTAACATCAACTGAAATACCTGTTGTAGTGTCTATTAATAAATTCTCAACAGATACTCCTGATGAAATAGATGCATTAAGAGACGAAGCAGCTAAAGCAGGGGCAAACGCAATAGTTATTTTCGAAGGGCATGCTAAAGGAGGAAAGGGTGCAGTAGACCTTGCAGATACAGTAGTGAAAGCCTGTAAGAATCATTCCGAATTAGAATTTCCGTATACGCCAATCGTTGATTCCGATTTGAATGTGGAACAGAAGATTTTGAAAATCGCCACTAATTTATACGGCGCACAAACAGTTGACTTCAGTCCTGAAGCGCTACGTACATTGGAAACTATTAAAAAATGGAATAAAAATAAATTACCAGTTTGCATGGCTAAGAATCAGTACTCATTTAGCCATGATAAAAAGATATTAGGTTCCCCAACCGGTTTTATTTTACCCATTAGGGAACTCAGAATCAATGCAGGGGCGGGATTTATTGTTGCTATTTGTGGGTCTATGATGACTATGCCAGGTTTACCTTCAAGGCCGGCTGCTTTTGACATGGACATGGATGAAGACGGCAACTTGATTGGCGTTTTCGGATGAGTGTGTTAAGGTGCAAAAAATAAAAACTCTAGATGATGGCTTCAGAGTTAGGGTAGACGATGACGATGATCTTTGGACGTTGCACCAAATTTGTGGGGCAGGTTCCAATGTAGGGATGCTTTCACATCGCCGGGACTCCACTACTGGGACTCAAGAAGAAGGTAGAGCCAAGAGCGCTGAAAGAAAACTCATGTGGATTGTTCTAGGCGTCCAATCTAACTCATTTCAATCATTTACTGAGAATTTACGAATTCATGGAATTATTTCTGAAGCAAAATTGGATGTTGGAAGTCACCATACTCACATTGTTATTTCCGGTAGTGAAATTGAAATTACTAGAGAAGGAGGATTATCAAAAGTAGATTTAAATTTACTGCATGATTCCTTTTCAGTCGGTAAAAGAATTAATTCGGGTTTAATAGTTGTAGAAAATGATGAGATATTAATGTTTGAGGTAACGCAACATGGAATTAGGGACATTTCCCAATTTTCAATGAGAGGAGGAGGAAAACGATATTCAGATACTACTAGTGTAAGGGATGGATTTTTCAATCAAGTAGCAAAAGAGTGCATTTTAGTCTTTAAATCTCAAACTCCTCTGATAATATGCGGGCCTGGAATGGCAAGAGAAAAATTTGAGAAAAATTTGAAATCTCTGGGTGCAAAAAATGAATGCATCAACACACCAACTTCAATTGGAGGGCGTCCTGCTGCTAATGAAATTTTAACCGAGGGCTCTGCTGATGTTTTAATAGGTAAAAATGCATTAATAATTCAAATTAGAGCAATAGAAGAAGGTTTGAAGAGAATTTCTATGAATGGCAATGTTTGTTTCGGTATTGATCAGATATTGGAAGCCGCAAATCTAGGGGCTATCGATAAATTAGTTATACAAGCATCAATATTGAGGGGTGAAAATTCTGAAAAATATAATGATTGGGATTCTATTATAGAGGCTATCCATGATTCCCAAGGTAAGATAATCCAGTCATCTGATGATCACGATCAAGGGCAACAGCTTGCTAGTTTTGGAGGTGCAATAGCACTTCTGCGTTGGAAATTAGATTGAGATAAGTCCTTGACTACGAACTCATTCGATAAAGTTGTGAATGGAATCATATCTATTGTCAACCTCCGTCACCCTAATGGCAAAGACACTGGTTCCTTGGTTGCAGATAGTGCTAGTTCAATGGGTGCGAAATTAACGACAATAACTTCAAATCCAGATGAGGATTTTAATAATTTTAATTATGGTAATATAGATTGGCGACACAATCTTCAAAATACTCATTGGTTAGTTAATTCATCCACAACGGTACTGGAAGGGGAATCCCCCAAAAACGCATGGGCTGCTTCTATGATATTCGGTGAATTGGAAGGCTCAAAGACAGTAATGGTTGTGGACTTGCCAAAAGATATTACACGCCTTTCAGAAATGTGGGGGGCAGTAATAAGTAAGATTCGACAGATACATATTTTATTTCTGACGTCCGATGCCCTAAAATTTATTTCAAAATTAGAAAAAGTAAACAAAGATGAATTATTAAACCAGATAAGAATAAGTGGCCTCATACCTTTGGTATGTAGCTATGATGAAACCAGCCGTGAGGTCAATATCGTCCACTCTACCGGTTCAGTTAAATTATATATTGAAGGCAAAGTAACTCATTATAACTGGCTTGCTAATTTTTTATATAAACTTCCTACTCAGAATTTCGATAACCAGGGGTTAAAAATTTCTGCATCCTTCTTAGAAGATTTTTAAAAATCCAATTATCTGACATTATTAGATAAAATCAGAAGACCCCTTTTGAAGGAGAGGCATTTCGGATGAGTCTCAGGTGAGTCACTCATGTCACTAAAATTAGGCCCCGCAGGGGTCCCTCTTTCATGTAAAGGAAGGACTATTGTAGAGGGAATGGATGACATTACAGTACTCGGGCTGGATGCAATGGAGGTCCAAACAGTTAGGACAGTCCAACCTCATCACTTCGACCAATACTGGCAAGCCGGCATATTGTCTTGGAAATCTGATTTCGAAATGAATATGCATGGCCCTTACTATGCTGAATTACTAGGGAGTAAGAGAGAAAGAAACAGAACTTTGTCAAAAATGGAGGCTAGCATGCAGGCAGGAAAAATTGTCAATGCAAGGCATATAACCTACCACGTTGGCCCATATGGGGAATATGAACCCGGTGCGAAAGCAAATGAAGAATTAGTTAATATTTTTTCTGGGGTTGTAGATAGAGTACGTAGTATATGGGGGGACGAAAAAGAAGAAGAAGAATATTCGGCATTCCCCTGGGTGCACGAAGCCGAACCATCCTTGGTCGGAATTGAAACTTCAGGGAGACAAGAATTGTGGGGGTCTGTAGAAGAGGTTCTTGAGGTCTGTAATCATGTCGAAGGGACTGTGCCAGTCCTAAACATGGCTCATATCCATGCACGCGGTCATGGGAGGATGAGGACAAGTGAAGATTATGCCGAATTATTTGATCAAGTTAGAGAAACATATGGTGGTTCCAAGTTTTATTGTCACTTCGCAGGGGTCGAACACAGGATGGGCAACGCACTTCATTATACTCAAATAAAAAAATCTGATTTAAAATTTGAACCATTTGCTGAGTTCTTAGCCGAAGAGGGAGATTGGATGGATATTACTATAATTTCTGATTCTCCTTTGCTTGAGCACGACGCAATGTATATGTTACAGCACTATGATAAAGCGAGGCAAAGATTGTTGGAAATACGTGCCAGAGATGATCATAAATTAAAATTAGCAACACACACAGGCATCGACCCTGAAGAATTAGAAATGATTGAACAGGAAATAGATCCTGCTAAAAAATCTGAACAAGTATCTCAAAAACAACCCAATAGCTCTCCGATAGGTGAAAAATTAACTAAACCTAAAGACAAGCCAAACAACATGATTTCCTTTGAAGAAAAATCTGATAATGACGACATTTTTTAAATCTATTATTGGAAGACTTGAAGCCTTAATCATTACGGGCATGTAACAAGGGACTGTAGCTCAGTTGGGAGAGCGCCGCACTGAAGATGCGGAGGCCGCCGGTTCAAGTCCGGCCAGTCCCACCATTGCTAATTTGTTATTCTGAAGCTAAGATTTGTTTTTGTAAATCATGAAGTTGAATAATCGCACCAGTTGCCAAATCTAATAATTCATCTAACTGTGATCTAGAATATGTAGATTCTTCCCCGGTACCTTGTACTTCTACAAATTGCCCATCACTGGTCATTACAACATTCATATCTACGTCGGCATTACTATCCAAAACATAGTCTAAATCAGCCCAAACTTTGCCCTCAACTATTCCGACGCTAATGGCTGCAACATCGTTTACCATTACGGTATTTTCATGAGTCAATTTTTGTTCATCAGATAAAACCGGGGGTTTCCATCCATTTCTGATTTCCTCTTTAGAACCTCTCAAATCTTTAGGCAAACAATCACCCGATGATATCAATCTCCTCACTGCAAGTCTCATAGCTATACATGCAGCAGTTATTGATGCACACCTAGTTCCTCCATCTGCATTTAGCACGTCGCAATCTATTGTTAATGCAATAGGACCCAAAGCTTCCAAATCAATTGCACCTCTTAGAGATCTTGCAACCAATCTTTCTATTTCTTGAGTTCTACCCTTTGCGCCATTTCTTTCTCTTCTAAATCGAGTATCTGTAGATCCAGGTAATAATGAGTATTCTGCATGTACCCATCCTTTTTCAGCATCTCTAGGAAACCACCTTGGTAATGAAGGGGCTTTTGTTACGCAAGCTAAAATTGTTGTTTTACCTTGAGAATAAAGGACCGATGATAAGGCATTAGGTGTAAAATCTAATTCAACCTTAATATCTCTAATTTCATTTGTCCCTCTCAATCCATTGATGCCGCCACTCTTCACCTTCGTCATGGCCGCGGGTCGGCGTATGTCTCATCAATCATTCGTGCGTTAATTATATTTTTTTCTTTTTTTTTGATTTTATAATCCTATCAAAAAATTCAAATTTTCCTATATATAATGCCAATAATATCAATATTATTTGAATAAAAAATCTGATAATATGCTCCAAAAGAGTAAATCTAACTCCTCCTAATGAGATATCATTAATCCACATATTTAGATTAGCAAAATATAACATTATAAGTAAAATTACTAGTCCAAATGATGCCTTTTTTCTTTGTTTATTTGACAATAAAGAAATACCTAGAAATATTTCAAAAAAACCACTTAAATAAATCCAGAAACTCGAGTTACCTAATGTTTCCGGGACAATTGGCTCAAACCACTCAGTATAGATAAAGTGCGATATCCCGATCAAAATAAATGAAAAACTAAAGCTTAGTGTAATAAATTTATGAGTTGTAGTCATCTAAATTCACTTCATTTTTTTGAAGGCCTGAAGGCTTCAATAATTTCTGAATTAGTACTTATATATGGGCCACCTATCAAGTCCACACAATAAGGGACACTAGCAAATATTACGTCTAATATCTCTCTTATAGATCTTGGAGAGCCGGGTAAATTGATGATTAAGCATTTCCCTCTTATTCCAGCTATCTGCCTGGAAAGAATTGCAGTAGGGACATACTGTAATGATACTTGCCTCATTTGTTCTCCAAAACCCGGTAGGATACGTTCGCAAACAGATTCTGTAGCCTCTGGAGTGACATCTCTAATTGCTGGACCTGTTCCTCCGGTAGTTATTATGACATTACATTTTTCTACTTCCACTAGCTCAATTAATGCCTCCTCAATATTTTCCTTTACATCAGGTACTAATTTTCTAGCAACGCTCCATGGAGAGCTCAAACACAATCGCAAAAACCCTTCGATAGCAGGGCCACTTAGATCAACATATTCTCCTAGAGTTGCCCTATCTGACGCAGTTAAAACTCCAAACCGGCATGCCTCTTGTCCTTTCATGGCATATTGACATAACTTATCATTGAAAACCACGTCGGTAATTATGTGTGATATTCAGGGTCATATTCAAAGACCGCCCCCCTTTTAGCGAATACTCCTGAGGTGTTGAAGTGTCGAGTCTACCCCAAACTGCACAAAGTATCACACCTGCAGTGGAATCATCAATTGGAAGTTATAATTCCAGTATATTGGTGTGTCATGTGGACTCAAAATTTCACCATCGCAGATTCCGGTGAGAATGATGTCCAATATTGAAAAATACAATTTACAGATTATAGCTGTCAAACAAGAATGCCCCGATTCAGACGAGAACGAGGTTGCTGAGGAATTTCGAAGATATGAAGAAGAATTTCTTATCCCTCCGGAAGATGCGCTTCGGTCAGTAATTAGAAAATTTCTATTAGCAACAGGAAAAGAGGAATCCAATTTCTCAATGCCACAAAAAGTAGAGAAAAAAGTTAATAGGTTTTCTGAATTAGGTTCTGAAGATAAAAACATCACTATTGAGGTGTTCGTAGCTAGTTATACTCCAAGAATACAAATGATAAGGGGAGAAGAAAAACAAATTGCATATGGTTGGATTGAAGATAATCCATGGGAAGAGGTAAGCAATAGGGAACGCTGGGATTTCAAAGATTGGGGGCAGCATTCTTCCCAACTGGCTCCTAATTCCATAGTGCGACTCGAGGGCGTATCAGTGAATGAATGGAATGGTAAAAAATCAATCAACATAAATAGGTCAACGAGGGTTACAACTTTACGTGAAGGAGAATCTACATCGGTACAGATATCTAATGAACCTTCTACTATAGCAAAGATATCAGAAAATGAAGGTTTTGGAAGTACGATAGGTCGAATAATATCAGTAAAAGCAGATGTTATTGTTAAAAAAGATGGTAGCGGAACTCTTGACATATTTAGGGGTAAGATTGCTGACTCCTCTGGGAGTATTGGCTTCTTATCATGGGTTCCTTTTGATTTCAAACAAGGAGAACTAATAAAATTAAATAACATTTCTGTACGTAAATTTCGAGATACTCCTGAAATAAATATTAGTAATGATGCTAAAATAGAATTGTATAGGGATAACAACTTTTCATCATTAGAAGATTTATCTCAGATTACAAAATCAAATATATCCGATTTAAGGAACGGGATGAGAGATATTTCTATTACTCTTCAAATTATTACATGGGAGCAGAGGACGTTTACTTCAGAAGATGGTGTCGAACGAATAGTGAGAAGCGGCGATGTAATAGATCCAACCGGGATGTGCCGGTTAACCGCATGGTGTGACTTTAATCCCAAAGGAGGAGATTATATTCATCTTACTGGTACAAGGGCGCAATTTTGGCAAGGTTCTCCCGATTTAGTAGTTGATGATATTGACCAAATTGAACAAGTAACAAATGCACCCTGGGAAGACATCGATCCAAGTAATCATTGGGTAGAAGTTGATTTTGATGAATTATCAAACGGTGGTTCAAGAAGAGGAATTCGCACTTCTGCGCTAATAGTTTCTGTGAGAAAGGACTCTGGGATAATCCATAGATGTTCAAATTGCCGCCGGGTGCTACGAGATGATGCATGTGCTGAACATGGGATTGTTGATGGAGTCGAAGATTTAAGGCTCAGATTTGTTTTAGATAGCGGAGTCTCCAATGCATCATTATTACTTTCAAAAGGACCATCTGAAGTATTTTTGAAAAACACCTTTGAAGAAATCAAAGCCCAAATATCAACCTCAGGGTCTGATGGTTTTATAGCAAGTCTTCGCAATTCTTTACTTTCTAGAAAAGTAGAGGTAGAAGGCCGTGCTCTAATTGATGATCAAGGGACTATGATACTTGCAGAGAGGATGGAAATTAATCAATCGCCTATCTCAGACTCTGCCAATAATGTAATGGAAAAATGGGGGTTGGAGATATGATTGGATCAAGTACCCCAAGGATAAAAAGGCAAAGTGCTATTAGATTATTTGCACAGGAATTTTCTGAGGCAAATCTTACTGAACAAGGAGTGGGGGAATATGATCCTTCTTTTGTTATAACCAAATTAGGAATAAAAGTAAATCGCGCATTGGTAAGTGGAGTAATTGAGCGTCTTGAAAGAAGAGAAGGAGATAATGGACCAAGTTTCAGCGGAGTATTAAGAGATCCAACGGGAAATCATCGTTTTAACATAGCTCCATTCCAAACAGAGTTACAATTGGATATTGAGGAGTTACATGCTAGATTTGAATCCGGAGATCGTTTTTTGATGGCTCTAGTGGGCAAGTCAAGATGGTTTGAAGGAGATGACGGAGGAATATTTACTTCATTTCGTGCAGAAGAATTTTCAGTAATAGATCAAGAAACATATATGCATTGGCTTATTGATACTTCAGACGCAACTATGAGGAGACTCAAATCACACGAAAATTCCTTAGGAGTAGAGTTAACTCAAGATTCTCTGAAATCATCAAATGTACCCTCTGATCTAATAGATGGTACAATCATGTCTAGGCAACATTATCCCGATTTTGATTCTGAAACTTACCGCCTAGGGGTATTAAAAGCACTATCAAGTGCATTAGGAAGAAATAATGTAACAGAAATTGAAGATGACAAAGTAATTGAACCATCATCTAGTCAAGAGGAAACTGTCTCTTCACTTACATCCTCTAATGCTCCTGGTGTGATAATGGATACTATTAGGAGACTTGATTCAGGAGTTGGAGTGGAATATGATGCATTGGTAGAGGCATGTACATTAGCAGGCATTTCTAGAGAATCTGCTGAAGACTCCATTGAAGATTTACGCGATACACGTGGAGATATTGTTGAACCAAGGTTCGGCTTCTTTCGTTTATTGTCAAAATAATTGAATTTTCATTTAGTGTTATTATTTAAATTAAGAATCTTAGATCTAATTCTATTTATTGTCATCTCAACTCTGTTTGTTATCACTGGTCTAATGATTTTAGTGTCGGAAATAATTGCACCTTTGGCTTCTGCTATGTCATTTGCAACAGAAATAAGTTTATTTTTTACAATTTCTTCTTCTATTGGCCATCCTCTTCTTTTTGTAAGGCGGACTAACAATTCTCTTTCTATTTCTCCCCAATTCCCTTGGTATTCTTTCAATATTGTTCCAATCATTCTATCTAATTCATCTACCCTTGCTTGAAGTGATAGCAAGTCACCCTGGATTATTTCATTTTCTTTATCTATATCACTTATCATTAAATCCCTTGCATCTTCAATAGTTGCAACTGGGGCACCAATATTGAAATTTCCTATGGATACGTTTACGTTCACAGGATTTATCAATTCTTTAATAATCAAATCATTTCCAGTTAGTTGAATGCCGTTTCTATGAATGCTTCGCTTAATTTTTCCCCATTTATTAAATTGATTGGTCAAAACTCCAGCCACTCTTCCCATTAACACGGTCCTTGTTCCTGTTAATGGCATTTCTAATTTTTTACAAAGATCAAAAAGAGTTTCTCTATCAAGCTCCGCAAGCCTTTCTATTGTCATTCTCCTTGAATCAAAATTAATATGGAGCCATATTCTTTGCCGTCTTTCCTTGTGCGAACCTGAGGATTTAATTCCAAATATCTTCAATATTTCTCCCATTTCCTTATGAGAAATAGCCTGTATACCTTCCCACGTCAAATCAAGATTTGATAATACCATGCATTTTATCAATCTTGCTCGTAATACTTCTACAGAGCCACTTTTGGAGAAATTACTACTTTCTGCCAACTCTCGTAACTCTGTAAGTCGATTCTTATACAAGGAATCTAATAGAATAACGTCTATCATTGATATCCTACCTCAAGTTATCGTATACGCACATAGATGATATTGATTGTGTAAGAATAGTCTAACAAACATTAATTTATGGATATAAATAGTTTTACGACTTACTCTTTTAAGTCAATAAAAGCATTTGCAAACCCGTCTGAGTAGAAATCTTGCGGGACCTTCTGGGAAGTTTCTTTTAGCATAATCCCCCAATCTCTAATTAATGATATAGTTGCAAATTCATATTTTTTATAAGGTATTATTCTATGGATACTTATCGTCCTCTTCCCATTTTTAGAAATTCTTTCAATTTTAACTTCAACATGAACTTTAGAATCTAAAACGTCACCCTCTGAATCATGGCAAGCCTGTTCTAAAGTCAAATCTTTATTTTTTTCTGCCTCTTCCATCAGGGACCTGACTCTCCTATGTCTAACTAAAATACCTGTATTCATTAATTCACTCAAATCAAAACTGCCTATAATTTGATTTTGAATCCACCATATAGTTTCTCCCTCTTTCTCTGATATCAAATTGGTTAATGATTTTGGAGAACTATTTCTGCTTATGTAAACAATTAAATCTGAATAAGGAATTGGAAGAAAATGATGCCCACCTCTATCTTTTGGATCGGGCAATAATGCATGCCTTCTCCCGTTTAGATGTAACTCATCAAATATCTTTCTAGAGGTTACAAAACCATCTATGTATCCTGTTTTCTTCATATCTTCCATCCATTTTATTTCTTCAACTTGATTGGAATGTACTAGTGATATTTCATTTATGGACTTGAACGCCTCGGTACTCAGAACTCGTAAATCCTTTCTTGACCTTCTCAATTGCCTTCTAATTATTTTGTAATCGCACAAAATAATGGCTGATTTTGGCTGATAATCTATTTTATTTTCTGATACCAACAATAAATTTGGCCTTCTAGGTGTAATGGCACCATTTACTCTACATTCATATTTGGCCATTTCTAATTCTTTACCATGTATCTCACTTGCAGGTACGGCCATCAAGTCATATTTTCCTTTATTTAAATCCTTTAAGCATGAATTTATGCTCGCACCTGTGACTACATTAGTTCCAAGTTCATCTAAATCCTCAGATTCCAAATATTTTAGTAAAAATTCAGTAACATTGCAATTGAGGGAATTTAAGGTTACGATACTTAATTTCTTGTCCATCGCATCCACCTTGTTGAGGGAGTACTCACTGTACTCATTCTCTCCGCGCACACACTTGTTGATATATGCGACCCCTTCTAGTTGTTCAAGATAGACATGGAGAATGTGTACTTTTACAACACTTTCTTATCCGATATAAAAAATAGAATTGATGAAGCACTAGAGGAGTTAGTATTACAAAAAATGTCCGATAAGGAGGCTCCTGCCATGATATTGGCCCGAGATATTCTGTTGTCAGGAGGTAAAAGATTCCGTCCAATATTAGCTTTATTAGCATTCGATGCAGCAGGGGGAGAAGACGAATCCATAGTGATGGATTTGGCCCTCGCTTCGGAGATAATCCATACTGCAACTCTTATTCATGATGATATTTATGATCAATCAAAGACTAGGAGAGGAATGCCAACATTACATACTAGCCACGGTTTACCTCATGCAATTATTGCAGGAGATTATTTATTTGTAATAGGTTTCTCTTTAGGGGGAAAATATGATAATATAATTGTGGAAAAAATGGCTACATCAGCTGCTAACCTAGCATCGGGCGAATTACTTCAGTTCGAACATATAGGTAACCTGAGTACAACTCCTGAAGATTACTATTCTATAGTAGATGGTAAAACCGCTGGTGTATTCGCATCTGCATGTTCTTGTGCTGGAATAATTGCAGGAGCCAATGATGATGTAATTGAATCATTAGAAAATTTCGGTATAGAGTTAGGCCGCGCATTCCAATTGGTTGATGATTTACTTGATCTAACGGGAGATCCTTCTATGGGGAAGCCAAAAGGTACTGATGTCCACGAAGGTAAAATGACATTACCATTAATTCATGCATTAACGATTCTACATGGAATCGAAAGAGAACAATTAGCAGATATTTTGAATAATTTCAGTAATGATAGGTGGCAAGAATTAACAAACTTACTTGCCAAGTCAGGTTCTTTCGATTATACTCAACAGTTAATTGTTAACCATGTAGATAGGGCATTAAGCCACTTAGATTATTTGCCTGAAAGTAATGCAAAAAAACTAATGACAGATATTGCTATAGAGTCCCAAAATAGGAGATTATAATTTATTAATTATGATTGTGGTGCCATTATGATTGAAGATGATTCATGGGATGTAATAGTAATAGGTGGTGGCCCTGCAGGTAGCACTACTGCGAGGTATATTGCTAAAGAAGGACTTAGGGTTTTAGTTATCGATGGCCGGAATCCTATAGGATCGCCATTACAGTGCGGAGAATTAGTGCCAAGTAATGATGAAATGAGGCGTTTGTGCCCAAATGTACCCAATATGGAAGATCTATTTAGGACACCAGAAAATGCTATTTCTAGGCGCACTGATGAAATGCACTTGGTACCTCCATCTGGAAAACCTCTAAAATACAATTTCGAAGGTTTAATTCTTAACCGTGTTAGGCATGATGAAGAATTAGTAAAATTAGCCCAATCACTCGGTGCACAATATTTATTGGGAAAACGTGTAGAAAAAATAGAAGGCACATGTGTTGAACTCAAAGACGGAACCAAATTGAATGCAAAGATAATAGTTGGAGCAGGAGGTCACAATGACCCACTACGTAAAAAACACTGGAACGTCACATCATTAAATATTCCTGTAAAATTTGTTTTAATGGATGGTGATTTTCATGATGCCGTCGAATTGCACTTTGGATCCCTAGCTCCAGGTGGTTATGCATGGATGTTTCCTAAAAAAGGTGGAGCAAATATCGGCTTGGGAATTCAAAGAGAATTTTCAAAAGGAAAGTCAATAAATACCCTTTCAAAAGAATTTATTTCAAAATATGAAGGTAATATAACATACAGAGGGGCAGGTTCTCTTCCGATGTCAGGGTCAATAAAATCATTTGTAAAAGATAATTACCTCTTAGTGGGGGACTCTGCTGGAATGGTTCTACCTTCAAATGGTGCTGGAATAACTATCGCCATGATAGGGGGGCGAATCGCAGGCCAAGTTATTTCAGAACATTTAAAGTTAGGGACTCCTTTAATCGAGTATGAAAATAGATGGAATACTCAAATGGGAAAGGTCATGAAAAATTCAAAAAGAGCATTCAGCCTAGGAAGTATAATTTTTAGATTACCTGATTGGATCATTAATATGCTATTCAATCGTTTTAGTAAACCATTTATTTGGAATGCTATTACCTGTAGGTCGTTATTTAAAATAATCTGATTATGGAACTGTAGCGGTCCATATGGTTGCCATGCCGGGAAATATGACCTTTCCTTTGACATTCTCAAAACCTTCTTGTTCGAGCATCCGCGTATATTTTTTGGTAGTTCCAAAACTAACATATGTTTTAGTTAACCATTTCCAAGGATGTTCTTTTTGTTTACATATTAATCTAGCATAAGTACCAACCCAATATTTCATCCAGATATATCCTAAAAATCCATGGAAAGAATTTATTTTCGCTGGATCTACGATTATTATTAACCCTCCAGGTTTTAGAACTCTTTTTGCCTCACTTAATCCCTTTCTTTTGTCATACCAGTCTCTAAATGAGAAAAGAGTACACGCTGCATCAAAGTAGTCCTCTTCAAACGGTAAGTCTTCAGCAGTACCTTTATGAAATTCCGCTAATGCATATCCCCTCTCCGTTCGTTTTTTATTCACTCTTGATTCTGCAATTCTTAGCATTTCAGGTATTGGATCGAGGCAAAATAGCATAGCACCCTCTACATCTTCTGCAAAACTACCTGGGCCACAACCTATCTCAATTATATTCCCTTCATCAGGAAGTAAGTTTCTGGCTCTTTTCCTCCATTTCTTAACTTGTCCCAAAGTAGCAAAATTATTTATTCTATCATAAACAGGTATGGTGGCTTCTAGATTACGTTGCAATTCTTTCCAATCTGATTCTCCGATTATCTCTGTATCCACATTACTCGTAGTAACCTCTCATATTTGGTTGGTTCCATGCAGAGATTAGATATTTAGGAGAGAAGCAAAATTCTACTCCTATGTAGGTTACCATGATAAACTACTCTTTGTTCCCTTGCACATAGAAGGTATGGTAATGGGCAAAGAAGATGTTCTACGTGCAATTAAAGATGCAGAGAAGTCTGCTGCTGAAACGTTATTAAATGCTAATAAAGAAGCATCATCAATAGTCTCGTTGGCTCGTCAAAATGCTTCAGAAATTCTTAATTCAGGGCGTGCCACCTCTGAGTCAGATGCCCAAGTTTTACTTTCTGATGCACGTGAAAGTGCAGGTTCTGAAGCCAAGGTTGTTTCCACTGGTGGCCAAGTAGAACAAAAAAACATTCATGATTCAGGACAGAAAAATCGAGATAAGGCTGCTAAAGTAGTAATCGATGCTTTTAGAAAATAATCCTAATGCCAGAGGTTGTCAATTATGTCCTCAATTAAGACACAAAAAATGGGTCGTTTAATCGCCGCTGGCGTTAAAAATAAAATTGATGATTTAATTGATGCATTGGCTTCACTTAATGCACTACATTTTATTGAATATGATGGGGCTGAGGAAGGATTTGAACTCGGTACTCCAAAAGATGAAGCAGAAGTAATCGGCAAACGTCTGAATCAACTTCGTTCTGCAGCCTCAATCGTAAACGTCTCCGGACCCGGTGAAAAAGTTTCAGCTGCCCAAGTTCGCTCAGATCTTGATGATTCTTTGACCCATGCTGTAGAATTATTACTGGAGAAAAGTACAAATTTAGATTCAGTTGAAAATAAACTATCTTCTTTAAAAGAAAATGTTGCAAATCTGGAACTATTAGCATCTCTGGGTATTGATGTTGAATTATTATCTGGTTATTCTAATCTTTCTTCATTTGTAGGTACTGTTACAGACTTAGAAATTTTTAAAGAAATTGAGTATGATAACATCTTTTTTGAAGGCTATTCCAATAAAAATAAAGTAATTGCAATTTTTGTAAAAACGGAAAACTCTCACGCAATTCAATCCAAATTAAATGCCGTTGGCTTTCAGGCTGTTAATATTTCAACAAATCTAAAAGGAAATCCAAATAATTTACTTAAAGAAATACATTTAGAAATATTATCCCTTTACAAAGAAAAATCTTCACTTTCTAATGAAATAGACTCATGGTCTAATGAGTTCGGGCCTTCTCTTGTTTGCGCCTTAGAACTTTTGGAGCGAGAGCACGATATTCTAACTGCACCAGTAAAGATTGGTGTTTCCGAACATGCCTTTTTTATTGATGGATGGATTGAAATGTCTCGTTCAGAGGAAGTCAAATCAATATTATCCGATTCTTGCCTATATACGGAAGTTTCTCCATTTGTCATAGAAGCTGGTAATGGAGGGCATGGCCATTCAGATCATTCTCACAAACAAGAGATGCCGCCAATCGCATATAAAAATAGAAAGTTAAGTAAACCTATGGAGTTACTTACCGATGCAGTAGGAAGGCCAGCATATGGAAGAATTGATCCTACTTTATTCATGTTTGTAACATATCCAATATTCTTTGGAATGATGCTTGGAGATATGGCCTATGGTCTGATTACCATTTCTCTTGGCGTATTTATCATGAGTCGCGCAGACTCAAATGAAATGATGAACTTAGGGGGAAAATTCCTGGTATACATAGGATTAGCGACTTTTGGATTCGGTTACCTTTACGCTGAATTCGCAGGATGGGAAATAATTCACCCTCATCATCCTAATCCTGCCGAAGCTCTTTCTTTCTTGTATCCAGATGCTGCTTTATCTTCATCTCATGATTATTATGCTTGGCATAAATCATTGCCGTTTGGTGTAGAATTGGCTTATCCTTTCCATCGAGTTACATCTAATCTCGAAGATTTAATAATATTGACAATATATCTTGGTTTTGTGCATATTATATTTGGTAGATTAATAGGTTTCAGAGATGTATTATTCTACGGCACAGATCATGGTCATGTAGGTTTTCTGGCTGCATTTTTTGAACATGGTGTATGGATTGTTTTGCTCCTCGGTGGCTTTATGTTCTCATATGGTTACCTTGGTCCAAGTGAGGCAGAAGGCATGATGATTCCAGGAGCTGTAATTGCCATAACAGCAGTGTTTATGCTAATGTGGACTCTATATAATTATCATGGCATACCATTGGCGATAAGTTTAATTTTGGCACCAATCGAAGCAATAGGTATGATGCCGTCAGTAATATCTTATGTACGGATATTTGCTGTCGGAATCGTTGGAGTTAAAATAGCCGAAACGGGAAACATGTTGTGGGATCCAATGAAAGATGCCCTCTTAGAATATAATCCATTAGCTCTAGTATTATTTTTAGGTTGGTTATTAGTCCAATTATTCGCATGGGGCCTCGGAGTATTTAGTCCTAACATCCATGCAGCCAGGCTTCATTTTGTAGAATGGATGAGGCAATATTATGATTCTAGCGGAGAGGTATTCTTGCCTTTCGGTTTTCGAACTCGCCACGTGGAGGTTGAGTGATATCACATTCCAAGCTATTATGCTTAGAAAAAATGGAGGAAAAAAATATGAATAATAAAAATAAAATGAGTGGACTAAGTATGTTGCTAGCTTTAACATCAATTGTGATGATTGCTAGTGGAGTACAAGCTGAACAAACTGGGGATATGGCAGTAGCATATGCTAAGCTAGGTGCTGGAATAGCTTTGGGATTATGTGGAATTGGGACTGGTTTAAGCCAAGGCCCGATTGGAGCAGCAGCTGTAGGTATGATTGCAGAAGATAGTAGTAAGTTCGTTAACGGACTAATCTTTACAGCTTTACCTGAGACCATTGTACTTTTCGGATTCTTAGCTCTATTCTTACTTAATCCGTAATATTAACGCAGAGCAAGAAAAAGGGGAGATATTATATGACATTGGACGCATTAGCAAATGAAATTGCATCACAGGCCAAAGTCGAAGCTAAATTGATTATTTCGGCGGCTAAAGAACAAGCAAAACAAATAGAAGAAAAAGCCAAGGAAGAATACTCTTCTTTGTCTTCAGATATGAAAGTCCGTGCGGAAAGAGAGAGCGCCCAATTAGCAGTTGAACTAGTGGCATCTGCTAAACAAGCAAACCAAAAACATCTTTTAATCGCAAAACGCGAAGAATTAGATGAAACTTGGAACTCAATACGAACAGCAGTTTCTTCTCCTAATCTCGAAGGTCGTTCCGATATGTTGAAAGATCTTTTAGATGAAGCAGGTAAAACTGGAGAGGGAATGATCCTTCACCCAGTTACAATTGATCGTAAGACACTAGAAAATGGAAGTTTTGCTATTGGTGACGATGTTGAAGGTTTGGGGGGTTTTGTCCTCGAGTCCAAAGATGGCTCAATAGTACTTGATTATCGTTTCGATAATCGCCTAGAGGATGCATGGAAAAATAATCTTGGCTCTGTGAATAAAATGTTATTTGATAATTAAGTGGTGAAAATTATGTCTGGAGTAGTTAGTGGCCGATCTAATATTTACAATGCTTCGGCTCGAGCCAAAGCACGTAAAGCATCACTAATTGATCAAACACGTATGCGCCAATTGTTACAACTTGGTCCCGAATCAATCGGTGCAAGCATCAGTGAATTAGGATATAGAAATGAAATGGACATATATGCGACCAGAATGAGTGGGGCAGATGCTGTTGAGGCAGCGCTTTTTCATAATTTAGATAATGATTTAGCAGAAGTACTTCACTTTTGTCAAGGGCCACTTAAATCTATTGTATCGGTTTACGTAGAGCGTTTTGCTTATGAAAAAGCTAAAACTGTATTGCGTGCGGTAAATGGAGGATGTTCTTTTGAATTAATAGAGTCACAAATACTCCCGTCTGAAAATCCTATGAATGCGTCGTGGCTTGATATAGTTAGAAATGTCGAAACCGTACATGACGCTGCTGCTGCCATGGAAGGGACTCCTTGGGGCAGGGAACTTTCAAAATTATCTGATTCTGATGCTACTCTTGAGCAAATGGAGGATGCCTTGGATCGCCAATATTATGATTATGCATTAAAAATTTCTAAAGGCAAAGACTCCAATATTCATCTTATGAAATATATTAGGACAGAAATAGATCATAGAAATATAATTAATCAATTCCGTGAGCTCCGTCAGAATATTTCTCCAGAAAGGCGCTCACAGATGGTTATCCATGGTGGTAGAATACAGAAATCAATAATGTCACAAGCCTCACAAGCTACTTCTCAAGATGCTATTATTGATTCACTTAGGAGAAGTAATTCTTTCGATGATGAAGGCTTTGATGACGCGATCCAAGAATCAAAAAATAATGAATCATTAGATCCCATTGCAACCCTGCTGAAACACAAAAGGCACGCAATGCTAAAGCGTTTTTCTTATCTTAATCCTGTTTCTGCATTTCCCGTTATTTATTATATTGAGAGAAAAATTCTCGAAATTCAAAATCTTCGTCTTCTTGTGCGCGGGAAGGCAATCGGACTTTCGTCTGATTTATTGGAAGGGCACATGGACTTTTGAGGTGATTTAAGATATGCAAATTGCAGTAGTAGGTTCTCATGACTTCACACTTGGATTTCAATTAGCAGGGGTTTTAAAATTATACAATCCTAAAAATTTAGAAGAAATGACTAAAACTATGAAGTCACTTTTAAATGAAAAAGAAGTAGGAGTTATTGTTATAGATAATTCTGAATTATTACGTCTCCCAGAAAGATTGCGAACGCAACTATCGGAGAGCATTACGCCCACAGTTTTGGGCATTGGGACAGAAGAGGATAATACCCTCCGAGAGTCTATCAAGTCGGCACTAGGAGTCGATTTGTGGAAGTAAATCCTAGGAAAAAATAAAAGGAAGTGAATTAAATATGAGTGAAGAAAATGGAGTAATTTATCGCATATCTGGGCCAGTTGTAACTGCAGTAGGGATATCCCCAAGGATGTACGAAGTCGTCCGTGTTGGCGATGAAGGCCTGATGGGAGAAGTTATTGAATTACATGGTGATCAATCCGTAATACAAGTATACGAAGAAACATCAGGAGTCAGACCTGGGGAACCCGTCATTAGAACAGGACAAACTCTTTCGGTTCAACTGGGGCCAGGACTCTTAACTAAGATTTACGATGGAATCCAGAGGCCTCTGCCTGAACTAGAGAAGACTATGGGCGTTTTCATCAAAAGAGGAGTCGACGCGGATGGGCTAGATTTAGGAAAAAACTGGGATTTCAAAGCTACTGCTAAACCAGGAGACTCTGTTTCTTCCGGTGATATAATTGGTACAGTCCAAGAAACAAAAACAATTGAACACAGGGTAATGATGCCCCCTGGCAAATCTGGGGTAATTAAAAATATTAATTCAGGAGAATTTAATGTAACACAAACAGTCTGTACTCTTGAAGATGGAACTGAGGTACAAATGATGCAAAAATGGCCAGTGCGTACTCCTCGCCCATTTACAAAGAAACATGCTCCAGAAGTTCCTTTGCAAACCGGTCAAAGAATTTTAGATTTCTTATTCCCCTTGGCTAAAGGTGGAACTGCTGGAATTCCAGGGCCGTTTGGTTCAGGAAAAACTGTTACTCAGCAACAATTAGCTAAATGGTCAGATGCTGATATTGTTGTTTATATTGGATGCGGTGAACGTGGTAATGAAATGACTGAGGTCTTAGATGAATTCCCTCATCTCATAGATCCTAAGACTGGTGAAGCACTCATGAATAGAACTACTATGATTGCCAACACTTCGAATATGCCAGTGGCAGCAAGAGAAGCATCTGTGTATACAGGCATTACAATTGCAGAATACTTTAGAGATATGGGTTATGATGTCGCACTCATGGCAGATTCTACAAGTCGTTGGGCAGAAGCAATGCGTGAAATTTCTTCCCGTCTTGAGGAGATGCCCGGTGAAGAAGGATATCCAGCATATCTTTCTAGCCGACTTGCTGAATTCTATGAAAGGGCAGGGCGTGTCGAAACTCTCTCTGGAGGTGATGGTTCAGTTTCAGTCATTGGTGCAGTATCACCACCTGGAGGAGATATATCTGAACCAGTAAGCCAAGGAACTCTACGTATTGTTAAAGTATTCTGGGGTCTAGACGCAGGTCTTGCAAGGCAGAGACATTTTCCCGCAATTAATTGGTTAAATTCTTATTCTCTTTATCCTCCTTCTTTGGACCAATGGTATAGAGATAATATCAAAAGTGATTTCCCAGAAATAAGGACAGAGATTAGTGCGTTATTACAAGTAGAAGCAGAGTTACAAGAGATTGTTCAGTTAGTTGGTTCCGATGCCTTACCTGTTGATCAACAGCTCACTCTTGAAGTAGCCCGTATGATTAGAGAGTATTTCTTACAGCAAAATGCGTTCCACGATGTAGATACTTACACTGATTTAAAACTACAATATACTATGGCTAAGGCCATACTCTCGTTCCAAGAAGAATCTAAGAAAGCTCTCGCCGGAGGGGCCGCGCTTGAAGATGTAGTCAACGTTCCTGCCCGTACGGACTTAATGAGAGGCAGATTCGAATCTGGATATGCAGATAAGATCGAAGAGTTGTTAGATAATATGAATAAACAAATCGCCGATACTATGGAGGCTAACTAAAATGACTGGAAAAGAATATAGGACTATAACTGATGTAAAAGGACCTCTTGTGTTTTTGAATAAAACCGAACCTGTTGCCTTTGGAGAAATTGTAGAATTACGCCTCACTGATGGCACATTGAAGAATGGACAAGTTCTAGATACATCTGATGATCAAGTTATTGTTCAGGTTTTCGAAGGCACTGCTTCAATCGATAAGCAAACTGGAATTAAATTCCTTGGCGATGTATTTAAGTTACCAGTTAGCACAGATATGATTGGACGGATTCTTGATGGAGCAGGGCGCCCAAGAGATGGCGGACCTGCGATTGTAGCAGATGAAAAGGCTGACATCATTGGCGCGGCTATCAATCCTTATTCAAGGCAAAGTCCAGATACATTTATTCAAACTGGAATATCTGCAATTGATGCTTGTACGTCATTAGTACGTGGGCAGAAATTACCTATCTTTAGTGCTTCAGGACTTCCTCACAATGATATCGCATTACAAATAGCAAGGCAAGCTAAACTTGTTGACAGCGATGACGACTTCGTTGTAGTTTTCTGTGCTATGGGAATAACAGCCGAAGAATACAATTTCTTCGTACATGATTTGGAGAGAACAGGAGCTCTAGAGAATGCTTGCCTTTTCGTTAACCTTGCCGATGATCCAGCAGTTGAGAGATTGATAACTCCTAGATTAGCCCTTACTGCTGCTGAATATCTTGCCTTTGAGAAGGATTACCACGTATTGGTAATCTACACAGACATGACAAATTACTGTGAATCTCTACGTCAAATTGGTGCAGCAAGAGAAGAAGTTCCAGGTAGAAGGGGATATCCAGGATACATGTATACTGACTTAGCAATGTTGTATGAAAGAGCAGGACTAGTGAAAGGGAAGAAAGGTTCTATAACTCAATTTCCAATTTTGACAATGCCTGGTGATGATATTACTCATCCGATACCAGATCTTTCTGGCTACATCACAGAAGGCCAGATTGTAATATCTCGTGAACTCCATCAAAAAGGAATATACCCTCCAATCAATGTACTTCCTTCATTATCACGCTTAATGAATGCAGGCATAGGAGATGGAAAGACGCGGGAAGATCATAAATCTGTTTCTGACCAACTCTATGCTGCGTATGCTCAAGGAAGAGAACTACGTGGATTAGTCGCCATTGTTGGCGAGGATGCCCTTAATGAACGTGATTTACAATTATTAAAATTCGCAGATATATTTGAAAATAAATTCTTAAGGCAAAGCCGTGATGAAGAACGTTCTATAAATGAAGGAACCCTTGATTATGCGTGGGAACTACTTGCAAATATCGATACTAAATATTTAGTACGCCTTGATCAAAAATGGATTGATAAATACCATCCAACGGAAAAGAAGGTTTAATTTTTAAAATAATTATGTTGGAGGATTTGAGAGATGGCATTAGACATCAAACCGACACGTTCGGAACTAATTAATTTAAAACGTAGGATTAAACAAACTGCTAGCGGTTACAATCTTTTAAAAATGAAAAGAGATGGACTATTCTTTGAATTTAGGACATTACTGGCAGAGATGATTGCAGCACGAGAGGAACTTGTAGGCACTTATCGCGATGCATTAAAATCAATCGCTCTCGCATCTTCTATTGAGGGTGGTTTAGCGGTTAAAAGTGCTGCTATAGCTGCTACTTCCGGGCCGGAAGTCATGGTTTCACGAAGGAATATAATGGGCGTGGTAGTTCCAAAGGTAGATGGTACAAACTTGACGACAACTGTTGAAACAAGGCCCACTGGCATAATCGGAGGGTCGCCATATATCGATGAATCTGCAGATTCTTACTCAATTTTAATAGCAAAAATAGTCAAAGCAGCAGAAATGGAAGCAACTTTGAAGAGATTATTAGAAGAAATTGAAGCAACTAAGAGAAGAGTCAATGCATTAGAGTTCGTTGTTATTCCTGAAATGAAAGAAGCACAAAGTTTCATCCAATTGCGCCTTGAAGAGATGGAAAGAGAAGAGACATTTAGGTTAAAGAGATTTAAGAATAAGTAATTTTAGATATTCTACTTGCTCTTGGTACGAGGTATCTTATCATCTAACATTACCGGCTAGTTCAAGGAGGGACTTCAAATTGAGTAATTCCAAACCCTTAATCTTAGATTCAGAAACATGGGGTAATCAGGAACTATATGAGGTAATTTCATCAAGATATTTTATTCTAGGCATTGAATCGACAAAAATAGCATCATGGGAAGTCAAAGGCGCAAACGGTTTAGATTCAAGTAATTCATTAATATTGCTAAATAAGCACCTTGAATCTATGGGATTGATTGGTACACTTAGCCAGGATTCTATACCGATTCTTAGTATAATTGCATTACCTCCTTCAACTGATATCTTAAAGAAGTGGCAACAATTTTCAATTTGGGCCCTGATGTCCTTGTTCTTGACAATTGTTGGTTCAGAGTGGTTAGGAAGATATGATTCAAACAAAGAAATAATGAGTCTAAGTACCATTCAAGAATCTTTGATTTTCTTCACTATCCCTGTGATTTTCTCATTATTGTTTGCTAGTTATTCAAGGGCAATTATAGCTAATATGAGTAACTTAGAAACCGGTTTCATCATACCAATAATATTCCCGATATTATATCCTACATGGCCATTTGGCATGGCTGGGTTGCTTTCTCAAAAAAGAATTGACCATTTGCCCTTCCCCTCAAGAAAAAAACTTGCAATAATAGAGTCCATAATTCCTGTGACTCTCATTATATTTGGGTCTATATTGACTATTATAGGCTTATTTCTAACTTCTGATGAACCTCCGGGGATGACAAAATCTCCAATAATTTTTACTGTAAATACTTTAACGCAATCATTTGCACATATTCTTTTGGGAGATATTATAGAATTAAGATTGCAATGGCTCCACCCAACTGGAATTTCTGGAATTGGACTATCAATGATTGGATGGATTCTTCTTTTACCAATCCCTGGATTCCCTGGAGACAGAGTTCTTTACTCATTACTGGGGCCATCTAAGATAGAATCGGGAAATCACCAAACATTATTATTTATTGGTTCACTAATAATGATGATAGTTATTTTCTCATCTATGGATTATTTGCCTTGGTTATTCCTTTCTGCCTTTGCAGCGTGGCAACGCTTCAGCCCAGAAAATGTAATCGACCCACTTGTGATTGACAAAAGTAAAGAAATAGGGCAGAATTTTAAATTAAGATTTAGTGCATTTTTAATTTTTCTAATCATACTTGGATTCCCGGGATTGACTCCTATGTCCACTTTTGATAATTATGATTCGGGTTTATCAACCGAAAATTGGAAGGATGAAATTTATTACGAAAATGATGAAAATATAGAGTTATTCATAGAACTAAAACCTCAAGGAATTTTACCTGTATCAGGGTTCTTACAATTTAATATAGAAGGTAGTCAATCCGAATTATGGGATATAAATTCCAATTGCATCATCGTCAATATTTGTTACTTCAATAATGTCACTCATAATGACAAAGGCCAATTGAAAATAATACTTAATCCTCCGGATTTAATCGTAGAGGAGAAATTATACCTTAGGATAGTCATAGATGTTTTCAACAATGAAAAAGAGCATTTAATCTTATTATCTAACCCAAATCATTCAGGGCCAAATGAAGTCTTTTGGAAGATAATAGATGATAGTGAGGCACCTATTATTTGCACAAAAATAAATATTCTTCCTGGTGAAACTGGTAATTTATCAATTACTAGTCCATATTGGAATATCCTAAATTCCACTTCCTTGGAAGATGGAATAAATGATTTATGCCTCCAAGGTCACGAAGGTGCATTATTTTCTTCCAATTATACTGATCGCCAATTTCGTCAATACGGGCCATCAGTGTATTTTGATAGAGACAATAACTCTACTATGACTTGGTCGATGCCAATTGAAAATACTATTCCAAAAATTATGATTTCTGGTACAGAATGGCAAATACCAAGATGGTTTAATTCTGTTAACACTACTTATTCCATAATCTATGGGTCTAGTAATCCATCTTTCTGTAAGTCAACTAGTTCAGTCAATGCAGTCAGTTCTAATTGGACATGGTTGATGGAAGCATATTCTCCAATTAAATTCCAACAAGGAGAAGTAGTAAACGGTACAGTAATCATCCCTTCTGAAGGTTGGTTAATGTTATGCGATGGGCAGATTCCAGTCTCAAAATATTTAATTACTGAGGGTTTAGATATTATTATTGATAATTTTTCTATTGGTGAAAGCATCAAAACTCAAAATTTCACAATATATAACCGAGAATCTAAATCTATGGCTATTTCAATTGAATGGCACGGAGACTCAACAAATACTGATATATGGGACGTCCAAATCCCATCTTATGTGAATTCAAATGAAAGTGTAAACGTAGTCATAAATACAAAAAGTTCAGATATTCTTTATCGTACTTCTTGGGTTGATATTGATGATAATGGAATAATAATTCATCTTGCAGCAAGGTGCTCAATAGATGGGTGTTCTAATTGAGAGTAGCAATATTAGGGCTAGGTTCAATCGGAGGAATTTTCCTTTCTTCTCTTGCCGATTCTTCTGCTGATATAATTGTAGTTTGCCGGGGGATAAAATCTCAATTAATCTCCAATGATGGAATTATCCTTTATGCCCCTGAGGGCACTATAGATACAATACCTGCAGATATGTTTACATTAATTGATAGTGAATTAGGTCCAATTCCTAATACTATGCGTAAATCTTGTGATGTAGCTATAATTTGTGGAAAAGCTAATTCTACACCCATACTCGCTGAAATGGCATATGAGTTATTATCAGATGCAGGAATTGTCATGAGTATACAAAACGGCCTAGGGCATTCTGAATATTTATGTAAAAAGTTTGGACAAAGAAGAGTGTTAGGATCTACTGTGACTCATGGGGCTTGGCATTCTCAAAACTCATTTCATTGGGAAGGTAGAGGGGTTGTGAAAATGGGAAATTTAGAAGGCGGAGCCCCTTCAAAGCAAGAATCTGAACTTTTCAAACTGTTAGATAATTCTAACTTATCACCAATATGGAGTGAAGATATAAATAAAGAAATTTGGATAAAATTATTAATTAATATCGCAATTAACCCACTATGTGCTATTACTGGTTTAAAGAATGGTGCAATAAAATCTATCCCCTTAATGTGGGATCAAGCAGTTGCATCCATGAGTGAAGCCTCTCAAATTGCTATCGCATCAGGAATTAATATCTCTGACGTTAATTTTGAAAACTTGCTTGACGAAATCGTCACATCAACTGCTAATAACCGTTGTTCAATGTTACAAGATATAATGGCAAATAAACCAACAGAAATAGAAACATTATGTGGAGAAATAGTAAAAAGAGGAGAATCTTTTGGAATCCCTACTCCTTTAAATTCAATGCTTTTAACTTTGATTGAAGGAATAGAAAACTCTTCGAATTTTGAATAAATATTTTGTCACCTTTGGCATTTAGGGCAATAAAATGTTGATCTATTTGATTGAATTATTCTTTTAATTTTGCTATCACATTCAATATTCAAACAATTTTTTCCTTCTCTCCCATAAACCATAAATGAACTAGGAAAATAACCTAATGAATTATCTCCATCTACGCCTCTAAAATCCTGTAGAGTTGATCCGCCCGCATCTATTGCCTCCGTCATGACAGAGTGTGTTTGAAAAACAATATTGTTAATGTGTTTACTAATGATTGATTTTCCAACGACACTATCTGCAGTTCTCTTGGGTGAAATACCCGATCTATTGAGTATTTCACACACATATATATTACCAAGTCCAGCGATTATTTTCTGATCAAGTAAAGCACTTTTGATACTTATTTTTCTACCTCTTAATTTATCTGCTAGATATTTCGGAGTCAAAGAATTTGGAGTTGGTTCAGGTCCAATATTCTTTAATAATTTATGAGTTTTCTCTTCATTTGTATTCATAATATCCATTATTCCAAATCTTCGATGGTCAGAATAAACTCCTTTTCCTCCATCGTCTAGGTAGATGACAACCCAATCATGAGGTCCGTTTCCACTGCCAAGCTCAGCACCATATGCAAATCTGCCTGGAACACCGCTTTTACCTTCTCCAAGCAATGTCCATCTTCCACTCATTCCAAGATGGCACAACCACGTTATATCATTTTCTAATCTAATTAATAGATATTTTGCACGTCTATCTATCGCTAGTACTTTCCTACCTTCTATTTCGGATTGAAGATCCTTTGGAAATGGAAATCTCAAATCATTTCTTCGTAATTCAATGTGGATAATGACTCTTCCTAATAAATGATTTTCGAGCCCTCTACGCACAGTTTCTACTTCAGGTAATTCTGGCACATTTATGCGCAGAGGTCATTACTCAATGATAGTGCCGCTCAATAAAATATTTTAAATTAATATTTTCAATCACTCCATCCTACAATTGAATAGGATATGATGTTCCTCGAGACCCCTTAAGTCAATCCTCTCAATAATCCTTAATCTTGAATCTTTAAGTATTTTCTCAGCATTCTCAAACCTTTTTTTTATATCTCCTTCGGAAACTCTCTCACTTGCCCCCTTTAAACTAAGTAAACCAACTCCTCCTGACTTTAGGAACTTTTCAGATATTTTTACAAATGTTTTTGCTTGATCAGCAACGCTCAAATCTTGATGAAACCAATCAACCTTCTTATTGATAAAGGGGGATAATTCAGTTATGCTCCTCGCATCAGCTAACAAGGGTACAATACCAGGCCTTTTATCGCATAATTGAACTAAATCTCGCATCATACGAGGGGAAATATCTACGGCTAAAATATGGCCTTTATGGTGGTTACCGGAGCCGCAAATACAATCATGGATATGGCTAACAGTCCCTCCAATTGAAGCCCCAAGATATAGGCAGTTTTCGCCAGTTTTAGGTAACATTTCACTAGGATCATTTTTTGTCCTAAGTAAGGATGCTGCCACCTTAGATTTTGTAGGATCCCAATATCTCCATTCATTACGTCCATCTCTTTTCCTCCTTTCTTTTCTTACTGAAACGCCCTTTACAGCATTTCTAGTCCAAATACTACGGCCTTCTTTTCTAACGCCCCATCCTAAGGGTATTGGCCGCCTTCCTATTATATCACTTCCTTTTAGGGGGATTTGGAAATTTATCTATAATTGTTTTCACTTCTTTAAAAATTTCTTCAATTTCACTTTCTCCCCATGGTTTTCCGTCGAAATGATCAATTCTTACTGCAATACTTGCCTTCCCTGCTATGTATCTTGCAACTTTACCCCTGACCCATCTCGGAGATTTACTCACTTGAGGCATAGAAAACAATACCGATCCATGTTTTGGAGGGGGCGCTCCATTCCTATGGGCTGCCATGGCAGCATCTGCTCCAAGAACTTGCAATGAACCCGACGGCATTCTTGCTAATCTTTCTCTACTGCCTGCAAGCACTACTAGTTTGGATGCCCCTAAAGGCCCTAATAATGCTGATAATGAGGGTATATATTCTAAAGCTAGCAATCTTATTGAATCTTCATGGTCACTCATCCTGTTTGATAGTCCAATTACAGATTCACAATGTTTCTTCATGGTACTCCATTCATTATGAGCAGGAGTATGCAGTGGCGAAACGGTCTCTAATGAAGTCGCAACTTCTTGAATTGTGTCACAAAAAGCTACTGTTTCAATAATATTTTTTCTTTTAATCTCCAAATTTAATTCTGTTAGAAACAAACCAATCCACTCAATACAACGAGACTCACTAGTTGTCCAAGCCGATCGTATTTCATTAGCCGATGAAACTAACATATCCATTCGTCTATCGATATTCCCTGAAGATTCAGCAACTCCTAGTTTGGCCATGTTAATTAGTGCCTTTTCAAACAATTCTCTTTCTTCATTGGAATATTCTGGCCAATTTGGGTCATCTAGGTGCCCCTGTGGGTGGATCTTAACATTGTCAAATCTATCAAATAGAATTTTGGCTTCGTTACTTAACCTTCCCTTTTTCAATTCAAATAATCTCTTTGCTACAGAGGATATGCTCTTACTTGAATTCCATAATATTTCATCAATTACGACTCCATCATCATTTAAAATTCGGGCTAGCCTCCAATCATAGTGAACTTGCACGATACTCCGAGGAGTTATGGCGCTTCAACGGTGCGGAGAGGTAAATTTTTACGAAGTAATGATTAACTATACTCTATCGGCATTGTATGGACCTCAGGATAATCGCATTAGTCGCATCCGGAGGAGCCCTTGGTGCCGTGCTAAGATACGTATTACCTTCTCTTATCCCTGGTCAAAATAATATATTTAGCACACTGGGAATAAACTTAGTCGGATCTTTAATGCTCGGGTTATTATTAGGATTATTAGCCGCAGGGATTGAAATCAGTGATGAATTAATTCTATTAATTGGAACTGGATTTCTTGGTGCTTTTACAACTATGTCTACATTTGCATTTGAGGCAATGGAAACAACTCAAGAGAACTATATTTCTGGCTTATCATATATTTTGATAACTGTTTTAGGCAGTATATCTTTGGCGTGGCTAGGTTATTCAGCAATGATACAAATAGCCTCTTAACCATCATTTTTGATAGTTTCAATAGAATCATTGAATAATCATTCGTTGGACGGCTATATGGTTCTAGTAATAGAAAGGAGATGTAATTAAGATGTTTTGTCCAATATGTGGGTCCCTGTCATTTCCGGATGCCAAAAAAAATATCAAGTGCCCAGATTACAAATGTGGATATGAAGGTCCTCTAACTGGCCCTGATGGTAAGGGCGGTAAATTTATTGATCCAATGTCAGGAGAAGAAATCGACTTGACAAATGCCACTGCAAGAAATGCCTCAAAATCACTCAAACACCTCACAGAAGTTGTAGAGGAAGAAGTTGCAAGAGGAACTTTAAGGGTTGGCGATTATATTTGCCCTACTTGTGAGGAGAACAGAGTTTATGTATGGATGCAACAAACTAGGTCCTCTGATGAACCTGAAACTAAAATGTGTACCTGCGAGGCTTGTGGCAAAAGATGGCGCGAGTATCAGTGATTTTCCAATCTCTCTTTACGAACTATCAATAACCCCCGACTACTACCAATGAAAGTAGGTGTGTGTATGCTAAGGGTTACTGCTAAACAACAATTAATGCGCGAGATTGTAGAACTTCTTTCAGTTCTTACGGAAGAGGCAAAATTAGTTTGGGGAGAAAAAGGACTCCATGTAACTGTAGTTGATGGTTCACATGTAGCCTTATTATCTGCTACAATAGCCGATGAATGCTTTGAGACTTATGAAGTTGAACAAGTAGAGATAGGTTTAGAATTAGGAAAAATGAGGGATTTATTAACATTAGCAGGCCCTAATGATTTGGTTGAATTAGATTATGACGAATCTTTTGGTGCTATTAATGTTAGAGTAGGGGAAGTTCATAGAATACTTAGAGGGGTCGATCCTGCTACTATGAATAATCCAAATATTCCAAGTCTAGATTTTAAATGTAAAGCAACTATAGGTTCTGATAGGCTTTCTCGCTCACTTAGGGCTGCAAAGTTTGTTGGGGAAATTGTTGACCTAAGTCTAGATCAAACTCATATGACAGTATCAATAACTGTAGAGGCCGGAGAAGGAGTAAATGTCAGGTTTGAATCTGGGGAACTTAGTGAATTAGTTTGTCCAGCGCCAACTCAATCATCATATTCTTTACAATTTTTAGATCCACTTACTAGGAAATTAGCTGGAGGGCTAACCGAAAATGTAACTCTGGAGTTCCAAGAAAAATATCCTTTAAGACTAACGTGGAATAGTAACCAAGGGGGAGCCAGTTGGACGTATTTCTTAGCACCTCGAGTGACAAATGACCCGTGAACTCATGAATGAGTAGTACTTGGCATCTATTGATGACTCATACTACTTGTGTTATTGTCCCTAGCGTAAATAATCCTGAAGAACTAAGTATAGCATTAGATGGTTTGCTACTACAAGATAAAAAAATAGATGAAATAGTAGTTGTAGGGCCATCTAATGACCCAGGGCGCCTGATAGCAGAAAAGAAAAACATTAGATTTATTGACGACAAAGGTTCCAAAAATCGTGCTGATGCATGCAATGTGGCTATAGAATCTACTACCTCTGACATAATATTATTCACGGATGATGATGTAATAGTTCCAAAAACATGGGCAGGATCAATTTTAAAATGGTATTCAAGAGAAGAGGTGGCAGGAGTTGGCGGACCAAATTTTGCACCAGTAGATGAATCTACCTTTTGGCAAAAAGTGATAGATGTAACGTTTTGTAGTACTATATTCACATCTGGTACAAATTATGGTAAAGTTGGTATTAATGAACTGGAAGAAGTAGACCAATTACCGGGAGTTAATAGCAGTTACCGGCGCAAGGTTATCGAAGAAGCAGGTGGATTTGACAAAGGTTCAATAGGTGCAGAAGATGTAATTCTAGATTACCGAGTACGAATGAATGGGAATAAATTGTGGACAGATAAAAATGCCATAATGTGGCACCGTAGAAGAAATATTTCTAGAGTTAAAAAACAAATTAGAAATTATGGTTTAGTCAGGGCATTGGCCAGTAATCAATATTCAGAATTAAAATCACCGATGCATGTTGCGGTGGCTCTTTTTCCTCTATTGGTTATTTCATCATTTTTATTCTTTTTTTGGGGCATTGCAAATGAGGGTTTGGCATGGCCAGAATTTTGGGACATAAGATTGTCAACTGTACCAATGGGGAGTTCCCGAATTGGAGTTCACACACTTCCTACTTTGATTATATTGTACAATATTTTAGCTTGGTATGGATCATGGAAAGGGCAATCACCTTCTAAATCAAAAGCCACAATTTTCTTTTCTCCAATGGTGTCGTATATACTTCATTGGAATTATGGAATTGGTATTTTAAACGGATGGTATAGAATTTTGATAGGTAATCCTGGCTTACAAGTTGACGATAAGATACGCTAATATCTATTTTTTAAAATCCCGGCCTATTAGAAATGTCTTTGTTCGAGGCCTCCAGAAGATTACGGTAAAAAAACCAATGAAAAATCCACCAAATATCAAATTTAACCAACCTTCCGTTATGTAGCCTTCAGTAGCATTGAAATAAGCCCATAAAAAAGAAGGAATTATTCCAAATAATAAACTAATTAAAAATTCTTCAATTGCTAATTTAACCTTATTTGGAGATTTTGGTAAACGAAAATTATTTTTACCATGCTCATAGTTTTTTATTTTCCTAACAATTCTGAAATATCTATTTTCCTCATAACACTTATCTAAATATATTGTTGAAGGAACACCGTTCTCCCATTTACGTCCTATTTTAATATCCCATGAAAAATCTATGAAAACTCGTCCATCACAATATTTATTCCAATATGAATTTCTTATCTTATCTCCTAATTCTTCTATTCCATCATTACCAAACAACTTTTCTTGTTTTCTAGCCAATTCCCATTCGGCTTCCGATGCCAATGTGCATTCTCCTGAGGACAACAATTTTTTGACTATGTCTTTTTCAATGGGCATTGATGATATCTCAAAACTATATTCAATCTTGTTTTCATGCCTAGGCCCAATACTTCCAAATAAGATTGATCTATTATCAGACCCAATGAAAACTTCTCCAGGTTTTACCTCAACCCATTCAATTTCCATTATTTTATCACCTAATTATCAATTTCCCCAGTTTGAATAGACCATTGAGATGCATATACGTTATTATTTGAAACTAACTGGTCATGAGTCCCGCGTTCAACTATGGATCCATCAACTAATGCTATAATTTCATCAGAATTACGTATAGTGGCCAATCTATGGGCAACTGCAATTGTGATTCTCTTCCTATCGTTTTCTGAATTACCAAAGAGAGATTGCTGGATCCTCTTTTCAGTTTCAGCATCTAAAGCAGCACTTGCCTCATCTAAGATGAGTAAATCGGGATTATTTAGAAGCGCACGAGCCAAACTAACTCTTGCTCGTTGCCCTCCTGATAACATCACTCCCCGGTCTCCTACCATAGTGTCAATCCCCTGTGGAAGTTTGGATGTAAATTCCCAAGCCCCTGCAGTCTCTAAGGCTTTTTTTATGTCTTCATCAGTAGCATTTCTGGCATATGCTATATTTTCACGTAGTGTACCAAAAAATAGAAAAGGCTCTTGAGAGACAAATCCAACTCTTTCTCTTATTGACTTTATTGAATATTCATTAATGTCGATTCCATTGATGAGGACTTTGCCCTGCTGTGGCTCATAAAATCTCTCTATTAGTTTTAGTATGGTACTTTTACCTGCTCCTGTGTGGCCCATGACGCCTAGAAAATTACCTGAAGACGCATTAAATGATATGGTATTCAGAACATTCCCTTCAGATGAAGGATAAGAAAAGGAAACATTTTCAAAGGAAATTGATGTTATTTCACCTTCCAAATCCTTGGCCCCTTCTTTATCGAATATCGAAGGTTCTAAATCTATTATAGCAAATACTCTTTTTGATGAAGCCTCTCCTTTTTGTAATTGATTTAATAGTAAGCCTAGTATGAACATCGGCATTGTCATCCTAGTTGATATAAGTAGAAACGTTACAAATTGTCCAACAGTAATCTGACCATCTTCCATTACCCATCCTCCGGCTGATACTAGTAATCCAAAGGATAGGCCAGCTACAATATATATTCCCGGGATGAAACGATTCCTTACTAATGCCGCATCAATTGATTGATCACGATAATCTCCACTCTGTCTACCTATTCTTGAACTCTCAAAGTCTGTGGCATTATATGCTTGAACTACTGTTATTCCGGATAATACATTTTCTAATATTGCAACTATGCCTCCAGTGCTTTCTCTAGTCTTTCGGTATTTTCTTTGAACCCTTGTTGAGAACCAAACAACCATAGGAACTATCAAAGCCAATGGTGCAAAAAGGATTAAGGCCAATGTTGGAGACATCCAAAACATTATTGAAAAAGCAGTTGCAAAAGTAATAGTAATTCGAATAATACTGGTACTTGCATCGGAGATAATATCTTCCAATTGTGCGACATCTGCTGACAACACAGCCATCAAATTACCAGTTTGCCTGGTTTCAAAATAAGAAGCTTCCATGGCCATTAATGATTCAGTGGCATCCATTCTAATGTCGTGTTGTGCCATATATGCAGTTGATTGCCAAAGTTGATTACTAAGGCCCTGAAAAACTGCAAGGAAACTGAAGGAAATTAAAATCAATACCCCAAATCCCAATTCAACTGAGGTTATTGGCCCTACTGAGGGGAGAATGTCTGAAGTTACAAAACTTTTAATCGAACCATCAGTAAATGTCTTATCTCTATAATAATCAGCAGCCATCCCTATTGCAATAAACGGTATCAGGTCAAAAGCTCTTGCAACTCCATTAGTTAATATTCCTCCTAATGCCCTCTTCCAGTATCTTTTGAGATAAGGGACAATTCTCCAAATCTTTCGCCCTAATAGTTGCTTCTCGTCCAATAAATCTGAATTGTCTTTACTCAACCCAATACCACTAGAAACTTGCTCTCCATCGTCATCAGACATATCTCCACGCAAAGGATAAAGCGTTTCAATGTAACAGGTACCAAGGTAACAAAATTGGTGCGCCCGCTGGGATTTGAACCCAGGACATGAGGTTGGAAACCTCAGGTGATAACCCCTTCACCACAGGCGCTTGTTAGGCGCGAACATATACCCTTTCAAAACCGATTCGGTTACATTTATTCAAATGGAGGGGGCATGTCGGATTAGATATGATATTGAGGCAAAGGCTAGGGATATTGCTCATGATTATATTTCTTCCAATAAATGGGCCAATATTAAGATTACTTTTAACTTCTTTAGACTTACCAAATATTGGTGAATTCAAATTTTTTGTATTATGTATTTTTATGTTTATTATTGGTGCTATTATGACATTCACTCCAAAGTTAAAATTATGAGTATATCTCCTTTGGCCATTTTGAATGTACATTATTAATTAATGTAATTATTTCATTATCTGAAATGTCAGATTCCCATAATTTTTGGCATAATTGTTGTGTTCTCTTTGGTACTGTTTTGGGGCCAAGAACTGCGCCTGGCCTTCTAAAGTCATCTAAAAAATCTGTTTCCATGCCCCAAATAGAATTAGATCTAGAAAATGTTTCTACGACTTTAGCGATACTTCCCTTTCCAACGTTGACGGTTGAACTTATCCCATTGGTAAAATCCCCACTTATGTCTGGAGGTGCAAAATGCCTTATTGTTCGCTTTTTAGGCATTTTAGATATTTCACACATTTTTGCTATATCGGAATATGTCTGAACTCCATTGTTCTCGACATGAAGTTGAATACTTACTTTTTCTTTAGCAGCCCTTTTCATTATTTTAAGCAATAATTCATTAGCTAATTTCCAAATATCACTATTTACGGGATAATGGGGTCTTCCTACTTCTCCTAGGCAAACAGCATTCTTTTCAGAAATATGTTCCAAAGCTAATTCAACGGCTTGGAGGTGTAATTCACTAGACTTTTCAATGCCCAAAGTCACAATTTGTTTTTCCCAAGAAACAGGATGAGGTCCTAAAATTACAGAAACATCTATCTCAAATTTATCTTTTACTATTTCTGCCATATCTAAAGTTTCATCATATGCTATCCTGTATTCATCCAATGTTTTAGGCAGGTTATAAAAGTCGGGTTTATGGACTAGATTAATCGCAGTCCCACCTGACTGTTCAAAGTCGCTAATTGCATCTAAGAATCGATTATTTCTATCTAAGTGTATATGTTGATCTATAATTGGCCCTTTCCATACTCCATCTTCTAACATTTTTCTCAAGCCAGTGCGCCTTCTTTCTCAAGCTGTTCTAGCCAGTATTTAGTTGCTAATTCTGCAACCCGTTTAGATGTTTGACCCAAAACTACTCCTCTACCGTTATTGAATAAAATTATTCTGCAATTATGCCTCTTTGCATCTATTCTTAGAGCACCAATTTTTTCATCTAAAACTATGTCAGTAAATCTATCTTCAGCCAACTCAATTAAAACCGCCTTTCCAAGTGCAAACTCTACTAAAATTTCTCCTTTTTCAAAATTTAATTTTTCATCAGACATTCCAATACTTAGTAGGAACTTCTGTACTATCGATTTCGCAACCTCTTGTCTGGAAATATTGTGTACGATTACAGCCCCAGAGGGATCAATCACTATAGTTGATTTTGGATTCTCATAGGCAATAATGACATATTCTCCATTTCTTATCCCTCCAGCTAAGGTCACCGCATCATGGTGTTTTACTGGAATCTGAGAAATAAATTTGAATGTCTGTGTTTTTACCTTAAATGAGTTTTCATGCAATTCCATAATATTCATTCCCCTCTTATTTCTTCTATTTCGATACAATTATTTATTTCATCAACAAGCAGTCCAAGATGGGCTTGATGGACCGGCACAAGTAATGATGGTTCGGAACCACTACTTTCATCAACTCTTCTATTCCTTAAATCCGCTAATGCACCCCTTATTCTGGAGGCAAATCTTCCATCGCGCTGCTTTATTAATTCTTTTGTAAGGCCTCTATTATCTTCCATCCACCACGATGCACAAGAAGCAGATGCTGCACCCAAATCAGAATCAATATTTTTCCCTCTCTGGACCTTTGATGTAGCTCTCAACCTATTTTTTGCATATCTTCTGGACTTAGTTAAAGTCCCAAGTAAATGAATTATTTTAACTTGATTATCTGCGCAATTAATGTACCATTCTTCCCATTTTTCATCATTAATTTCAGGTATAATGGAATATATTGGCCTCTCTCCTGAGTTTTCAGCATGATGGATTAATCTTGTTGGCTCTGGATCAGGTATTTTTGGGCCATCTACGTCCAATATTTGAATATCTTTCAACAATAATCCCATTCCAGAACCAGATGCTAACACGGCTTGAACATTTATTCCTGGATTTTGTATTTCTAGCTCGTCTTCTTTTTTTAGTATTGCAATGTCGTCGGATGAATACAATAAAGCCAAACCATCCCATTTTCTCAATCTCATTGTACTCGGCATCATTATACATGGTAAATGCGGCCAAAATATTATTTTTCCACCATCTGGATCGTCATATGTCACTGCATCCCAACTCAAGGCTGGTATCTCCATGTTGCCGGGACGGGCTATCATGATTCAAATAAACTGTGGAAATGTATCTATTTGACAATATTATACTGAAGTATTCAAGGAGTATGACTTAGCATGGAAGATTGATAATGATGGAAAATCCATATTCACTTGAACCCGTTGTCCTTCTAAATGAGGTATTTCCCGGCCATACTAATGCTCTCAATACTCTTTTTGGAGGGCATTTGATGAGTATAATGGACACCAGTGCAGGAATGGCTGCTTCAAAATTTGCCCATAGGGAATTTGTGACCATTTCTGTAGATGCATTAAAATTTCGTAAACCAGCATATCAAGGCGATATAATAAGAACAACTGCCAGAGTAGTTTGGACATCCCCTCGAACTGCGGGTTTACATGTAACTTCTTGCCGAATGTCACGCTCTGAATGGGAAGGAGATGAGATATGCTCAGGATTCTTTTTTATGGTAGCAATAGATGAATCCATGAATCCAATTAAAATTCCTCAATTCATTCCAAAGTCTGATGAAGAAATAAAATTATGGAATCTTGCAAAATCTGCAAGAGATGCTATGATGTAGTTGATATAAACCATACATTTCAACAAGGTAAATATTCTGGGATTGATATGCCCGTCCTCAATGTAGCCTTAATCGGTTCGGAAAGTTTCGCCAGAAGCATTGGAAAAAGAGGGGATGTACGAGACATAGAATCTTATGTTTTCAAAGAAGGTTCGGGAGAAGGCGCGAAAATCATTTCATTTCTTAGACCGTTAAAGCACCCTGATAGTATCAGGCCACTATTGTCTGTGCTAAATGTTGCAAAGGTAGGAATAATTGAAGTTTCAAAAATTGATGCCGCATTTGGTGAAATATTAGTTTCTTTTTCCAGTGCGGGTATTGATAAAGGAATGATTATTATTAATCCCGAAGAAGGTATTTGGATAGATGAGGGCCAAATAAACGTGATCATATCTCAAGCTGGTTTACCATGGAAAGTATATACTTCTATGCCCGAACCACATGAAATACGCTCTATTATATTAGATATGTTTGATAAAAGGAATAAACCGGAGGAGGAATTAATACTTCCAATTGACCAGCATTTTGTTGTCCAAGGGATAGGCTTAGTAGGAATTGGTTATGTTCAATCGGGAGAAGTTAAAAAACACGATGCGATTGAGGCATTACCTCTTATTGAAAGTGGAATTGTTAGGAGTTTACAAGTTATGGATGATGATGTTGACTCTGCCGTTTCAGGAGATAGAGTAGGGCTCGCAATCAGAAATTTACGTGAAGAAGCACTACAAAAAGGATGCATAATTATTCATCCTGGCTCCAAAGTATTGGACAAACATTCTTCTTCTATTTTTTCATTAAATAAAGCACCATTTCAGAAAAAGGAGTTAAAAAAAGATGATATTATTCACGCTTCATCAGATTTACAGTTTGTCGTAGGTAGGGTAATGAGCATTAATGAAAATAATATCCATGTCAACTGGGATAGCCCTTTATGGATGCGTAATAACCAAAATAATAGTGTAATAATTGTTCAATTAGATGCATCTCCAATGAGAATTATTGGAACAGCGTCTAATTTTACTTCGGTATGATGTTCGTTTGATGAAAAACGTATTATTATCTTGCTAACTTTAGCATTATTTTATACCTAATGCATGAGCCTGCGCTAATTGGATGTATTCAGCCGGGCTTAAAGGCCCGACTGGAGAGGGGAGAACCGAGTTAATCGGGAACCTTTCTCTTGTTGGGGTAAAAGGGAACTTTTGCGCAGTTCTTTCCGAACGTGAATTAACACTTGAGAGGATAGATGGTAAAGGCATAAGATTAAACTTAGCAAGTATAAATGCCACTAGAGCTTTAAAAATACCCTATCTGCCTAATGGATTAATCCCTCTAGGTTTGATTTCTATAGCACTAGGAATTACTGCGATGACCATTCCCTATGGTATAATACCCGTTATGTTTGGAATTTTAGTAATTTCCATGAACCTTTATTCCAGATATTCAATACTATCTATAGAGACTAACTCTGGAGACAGGCACCTCATTGCGGGAAGTGAAGGAGTATTACTTCGACTAACCCTTATGATATCACGTTTGATGCATGGCAGCGATATAAAAGAAGCCAGGCTGGGCCTAGAAAATCTAGAAAATGAAATACCTACTTACCCTTCCTTTACTTATGCCGGAGGGATAACAATCAAATCTAGTAAAGGTTTGTTAAATTCAGTCCAACTAGAGGAAAAAAATTCTATGCCATCAGATGAATTTTCATCTAATTATTCATTATCTGATACAATAGTTAAAAAAACTGTTAATTCAGAATATCCAAATAATAATTTAGATATTATTTCCTATGACGATGATAAATCAGCCTACGAGGGCGCGTGGGGGGGCCGAACTCCTCCTCCTTGGTATTCTGAGAAAGAACAAAAAACTGATGAGGATAACCGAATAGATTCAGCATTATCAGATGCAGTAGGGCATATGGACATGTTTGGCGGTAATATTGATATGTTTGGAGAAGGAGGTTTACTCGACCATGCTCCGTCAATTGAAACTAATTCCGACAATCTTAATTTACCTCAAGAGGATAATGAATTAGCTTTATCTAGTGCTAAATTATTAAAAAAAGCCTTTAAATCACATGGGGAGCCCAACGAAGGCTATGAAAATTTATACAACCTTCCTAAACCTACTGAAATTGCTGTTCGAGAAGAATGCAGATCAGGAGTAGTAAGACAAGCAAAAGCAATCCAGGAACTAAAAAGTAAAAGAGACGAATTAAATTATGTACCAAAAACCTCGAATTTAGAAGAATTCCCAGCTTTAAGAAATTTGGCTTACAATTTGGGAGAATCAAGATTTAAAGTCAAAGGAGTAAATTACCAAAATAAAAAATTTGGATGGATCGATAGGATATTACGGCCCCCCATAACTTCTGGTAGAAAACCTTCATCTCAGAATTCTCATGATGATATACCAGGAAAAAATGCAAAAGTTAGATTTCAAACTTCCCAACATTTAAGGCTAAGATCTGACCAAGAGCACCAATCTAATGTAGGGAAACTGACTATGAGGTCACCGAGAACAAATTCTAATGATTCGGCTAGGAAAGCATTAAATGTCATCTCAGCAAGAATTTCAAACGATGAAAAAAGATTAAGATTTAACCAATTACACTCTACAAATTCGGTATCAGAAAATCATATACTTCCTGGAATTAAGAAGTTATTGTAATCCGACCATTCTTCTATAGTCATCAACTCTGGCATGATATACGCCTCTCTGTAAATTAATCAAATTTGTTGAACCCAATCCTCCTATTGTAAAAGATGCAGTAACTGTTGCTTGAACTAATGCATTTCTCAAAACTTCTCTATCTTCCATCATATTTCCACTGCCTATCATATTTGATAGAAACGCACCTGCAAATGAATCTCCACATCCTGTAGGGTCAACTATATCCTTAGTAGGGTATGAGGGTAAAACTATTATCCCGCATGGCATATATGCTAACACTCCTGAACTACCTCTTTTGATGATTAGCCCTCTAGGGCCATCGCCTGCAGCCTTACCTCCGTGCAAAGCTTCTCCTGAGATAATTTTTTCAGCGGCCTTTGTAAGAATATTTTCTTTTGCTATTGCACACACTTCTTCCTCATTCAAGATGGCGATATCTACCTTTCTTAACGCATCAGATAATGTTTCTAATTCTGTATCAATCCATAACATGAAGGTGTCTAAAACAGAAATTTTTACATTAGTACTTTGCTCCAATACTGAGATTTGAGAGAGAGGATGCATATTTGCGCAAAATAATATTTCAGGATTATCCCAGTATTCCGGGATTATTGGTTCAAAGTCAGCTAAAACATTAACTTCTGTTGAAATAGTTTGAGCATTTTCCATCGCACCTTCATATTTTCCTGACCATCTGAAAGTTTTACCTTTCATTTTAGTAATGCCTGTAATGTCTAATCCTTTACTCTCTAGCATTCCTAAATCTTGATTTTGAAAATCTTCACCGACAGGCCCAATAATTCCAACTCTTGGGGGTAATCCTGGTATTTTTGGTAAGTGAAAAACAGCAGATATGCTAGAGTGTACTGCAGACCCTCCAATTATATCAGAACCACTGGCCTCAGGAGTTTCTAAATCATCATAACCGATACTTCCAACAATTACCAAATCCATCTTAATCGACCTCTTTCATTAGTTGAGGGTGTTCTTCCAAGTAATTAATTGTTACATCTCCATTTTTAAAATCTTTTTCTTTCAGTATTTTTTTATGCAACGGTATCAACGTATCAACTCCAGTAAGTATCACCTCATTTAAGGTGGCAGACATCTTATTTATTGCCTCCATTCTTGTAGGGGCCCAACATATTATCTTAGCGATTAGTGAGTCGAATGACGAGGGAATAGTGTATCCAGTATGGGCATGCGAATCTACCCTAACTCCTTGTCCTCCAGGCCAAATACATTCCCAAATTTTACCGGGAGATGGCTCTAAAGTCCAAGAATTTTCAGCATTAATTCTTACTTCTATGGCATGTCCTTTGATATTAATTTCATTCTGTTTGATTGGTAATTTTTCGCCCGCTGCAACTCTTATTCCTAAAGCAACAAGATCCACACCTGTGATCATTTCAGTAATCGTATGTTCTACTTGAACTCGTGGATTAACCTCTAGGAAATAGAAATTTCCATCATTATCTCTTAAGAACTCAAAAGTGGCAAGACCCTCATAACCTACTGATTTCGCCCCTTTTATTACTATGTCTCCAATAGTTTTCCTTACTTCATCAGAAAGCCATGGGCCTTCTTCTAATATCTTTTGATGTCTTCTTTGTATGGAACAACACCTTTCTCCAAAATATACTGCATTTTTTCCATCTGCTAGGATTTGAAATTCTATATGTTGGGCGCCCTGAATAAATTTCTCTATGAATACTCGTTCATCTCCGAATGCAGAAAGTGCCCTCCCTTGGCAAAGGGTCAAAGCACTACTAAATTCACTTTCTTTAGTAACTACTTGCATTCCTATTCCTCCTCCTCCTGCAGCAGCTTTGATAATTAATGGAAAACCTATCCGATTTGCAACCTTAATTGCCTGTTCTACATTCAATACTGGGTCATCTGTGCCGTCAGCTATTGGTAATCCTGCTTTAGACATTATTTTTCTAGCAGATATTTTATCCCCCAATAGTCTTAGGACCTTAGAATTTGGTCCAATAAATTTGATTTCTTCTTCCTCAAGTCTTCTAGCGAATGTAGGGTTTTCTGCCAAAAAACCATATCCAGGGTGAACAGCATCCGCACCAACTTCCTTTGCTATTTTTACTATTTCTTCAATATCTAAGTAAGATGCCAAAGGGTCATTACGAGGTATAAATACTCCTTCATCTGCTAATCTAACCGGCAATGATAACCGATCCTCCTTTCCATAAATAATCACAACTTCAATTCCTAATGAGCGAAGAGACCTAAGGATTCTGAGGGCTATCTCTCCTCTATTTGCTATTAATACGCGGCGGAACATTCTACTACCTGTTGAAAATCGAATGCAATCTACTCTTTAATGATTCAGTATACATCTCTGAGGTATCTTTTCTCAGTTTTCATCAAAGTGGTTTCGACATATTCGGTGGCCTCTTTAGCATTCATCTCACCATGTTCTTCACAAATGTTAATTAATGTTTGATGTACATCTTTTGCCATTCTAGATTTATCTCCACAGACATAAAAATACCCTCCGTTACTAATCCAATTCCATATTTCAGCACCGTTTTTATTCATGAGGTGTTGGACATAAACCTTTTCTGTGCCATCTCTGGACCAAGCAAGATCATGCTTATCGAGGATATTTCGATTCTTCCAATCATCCATTTCTTCTTTATAATAATATTCTCCTTCCTCAGTCCAATCACCAAAGAACAGCCAGTTTCTTCCTTTATCATTATTCAAATCTCTTTGTTGAAGGAATGCCCTAAAAGGAGCAATTCCAGTACCTGGGCCAACCATGATACAATCTGTATCTCCATTTTTGGGTAAAATAAATGATCTAGTAGGGGACATAAATACTCCAATGGGGGTTTCATCAACTTTACATCTATCTGACAGATATCCAGTAGTCAGTCCGGCCTTATCTCTATCGTGGTAACTGTATCGTACTATCCCAATGGTCAAATGAACAGTTCCAGGTTCAAATTCCGGGCTACTCGCTATTGAATATAGCCTAGGCTTTAATCTGTCCATTCCATTAATAAATTCCTGTGGTGTAAATATTATATTGCTAAAATCTCCAAGCGCATCAACATAATCTCTTGTCCACATGTAATCTTCCATTGCATCACTATTTGTTGTCAATTCACTCCAAAGTTCGAAACTTGGATTACTTATTGAACCTATTTCGGTGTAATCTTGAGGGACATCTTCTCCCAGGCCACTGCCCTCCCAATCAACTACCAAAACCCCATTATCTTCAGATATTCTCTGTCTTTTTATAATCTTAAATTCAATACTATCAGAATCAGCTTCCATATGTTCTCCTAGCATATTAATCCATTTTTTCGAAACTCTGTGAATTTCATATCGAGTTGAAAGAGCCTCATGAAGGCTACAATTACCTAAATTTGTTTCAACCTCCTCTTCTCCGTTAAAACCACACATTGTAAGTAGCTTACTGACGATTTCAGGTGGACAAATTGGTATTACGCCTAAAGCATCTCCTGCTTTATACTCTAATCCAGATTCACCTAAATCAAAAACCATATGTCGTGTTTCTTTGCCTGATCCTGCTCCATTTAATATGAAATTTTGAGTCAAACTAGATGTATATGGGTTTTTGGCACTCCATTGATTATGTTTTTTATCCTCACTCTTTTTCTTGTCTTGGATATTTGTTTCTATCATAGGCTCAATTACCTCGCTACTATCGCCGACAGGCCCACGATCTAGTTTAATTTTACTATTTTTTATATCCGACATGATATTTCCCCGAATGCGTTATACCTTCGAATTGAAACCTGTTTATCAATGGATACTGTAAAAGATTAGACATTTTGCTGCATTGCAAGCGATTAAGTCAAGTCATGGGCCTCTATCGAAGGCCATGGCCCGTATTGACTTCTTAGGTACTGGAAATGCATTTGCTCCACATGGCCGACTTCATGCATTGGCTATTATTGACAAACAAATAATAATTGATGCTCCTCCCACTTTGATATTCCAATTACGAAAAGCAAAAATCGATACCGCATCTATAAAACATATTTTATTTACCCACTGGCATGCTGATCATACTTTCGGATTTCCATTTTTCTTATTGGAAAGAAAATATATTTCTGATGCAGAAGGGGATAAAAATTTAACAATTCACCTTAGGCCGAATGGGAAATTTTTTCTTACTAATCTCTGTAATCTAGGTTTTCCAAGAAGTTTGGAAGATGATTATGATGATGTAGCGGAATGGAACGAGTCCGAAAAATCTACTTTGTCTGGCACCGATTGGAAATTCGAAAGGTTTGCTGTATGTCATACTCCTGAAACTGACCCTCATGGTTACGAATTAACTCATGAAAATGGCTTCGTATTACTTCATTGTGGAGATTCAGGTCCATGTGAAGAAATAGAATTAAGAGCAGGAAAAGCAGATGTGATAGTTCTAGAAATGGGGATGCCTGATATTGGAAATTTTCCCCATCATCATACTCCTAAGGATATTATTTCATTTTCCAAACGTTTCCCTAATAAACTGATATTAGTGACACACAATTATGCTAGTTCAAAAGGAAGATTAGAAGGTTTCCAAACCCCTGTATTGCCCAATGGAATACATCAATTGGAAGACGGAGATTTTTTGATTATCAGAGATAACGGTACGTTCAAGTTGGGCAACATTGACATCCAATAATTTAATTAATAATGTATTTTATATTTTTTAAAAGTACAAAGAATGCTTGTATAAATTTAACTCGTAAGTCACCCTTATTATCTTTGACTTACTCGGGAGAAGACATGTGCTTGCGCGTATTTTACTAGGTTAGATAAATATGTGCGTTAGGATATAATGTAGAGGCTTTGTGATTCATTATGGACGGGAATATTTTTGAAAAAATCCTCGGACAGGAAAGCCTCTTTATTGACAGAAAGGCTTTCGACCACGCATTTGAACCATCAAGACTACCTCATAGAGATCACGAAGTAAATTCTCTGGTAAAAAACTTAGTTGATGCCCTACAAGGGCATATTCCCTCAAATATGTTATTGTATGGGGTACCAGGGGCTGGAAAGACTGTAGTTACTAGATACGTTTTAGCGCAACTTAGGGAGAAAGGAAATGAGTTGAATCAGAATGTTTGTACTTATGAGGTAAATTGCAGAAGTGTAGATACGAAATACAGAGTTGTGCAATACATGGCCGCTCAACTTTACGAACGAGGTGATCACATTGTCCCATTCACTGGTTGGCCAACAGATCGTGTATTGGAAACACTTGTCCAACGAATGGATAGGCTAGGCGGAGTTCACATTATAGTCCTTGATGAGATTGATAATTTGGTCTCTAGGGCTGGCGATGGTTTACTCTATAATTTGACTAATCTCAACACTAGATTAACAAAAGCCAGGTGTTGCATAATCGGCATAAGTAACGATTTAAATTTTACACAACAATTGGATCCAAGAGTAACTTCAAGACTCAGTCAAGAAGATATTGTATTTCATCCATATGGGGCATTAGAAATCGAAAATATTCTATCAGAAAGAGTTGAAAAAGGACTGAAAGAAGATGTGCTCCAAACTGGTGTAGTTGGTTTATGCTCTGCATTGGCAGCACAAGAGCACGGCGATGCACGTAGGGCACTTGATTTATTACGAATTTCTGTACAAAAAGCTGAACAAAGCTCCCAATGTAAAGTAGATACTAGACACGTTAAGATGGCACAAAGCCAACTCGAATATGATCAAGTTACTCCTGTCCTAAAGACACTTCCATTGCATCAAAAACTAGTTTTGTTCTCAATATGTTTGAACGAACAAAATGGATTGAGAAATATCTCGACAGGAGATGTATTTAGGACATATTCCGACGCCTGTATTAAAATTGAAGTTGAGGCACTGACAACCAGGAGAGTTTCTTCTCTTCTTAACGAACTGGATACATTGGGGCTAATCATTGCTAGGAATGTTAGCAAGGGCCGCGGAGGTAGGAGCAAACAAGTCAATTCTGCAATACCAAAAGCAATCGATGCGATATCTCTGATGAGTGACCACGAACCATTGGTAAATGAAGCATCTTCAGGTAAATATAAGCTTCAATCACAGTTGTAGTTAAATTTCTCCTCTCGATAATCATTATATCAAGATGTCAATTCGGAATGTCTAATGAAAGGCGATGCTGTTGACTGGAATTCTTCTTTGAGGAGGCCTAGTATGCCTCTATCTTTGACTGCTACTGTACTTGGTACTTGGGCAATAATCTTATCCATAGTCAATATTTCGATAGGTGCGTATTCACCTGGGAGGAAAGCACTTTGGTCAGGATTCATTACTCAGTCCCGTGAATCAAATACTGTAAATATGGGCATAGTTTTGGATGATTTAATATTTTTAGGATTAGGCACTTTTATTTGCTTAGTTGGAGTCATTGGTATGCGGAGTTCTCTAGAAAAAAGACCAAAGGGAGATAATGAATCATTGACGCCCTTCCTCCAATCAAGATTGAATGCCTTTTTTAATAATTTGACTACATTGGAAAGTGGATTATTAAGCACATTATCAAGTTGGTTAATTTGTATTGGAATTATTTTTTACTTTGCATGGTGCATTTCATATAATACATGGCTAGACCCTGGGGTTTATTCTGTTACGATTAGTTTTGTTTCATTTGGGATTGGACTCTATGTTTTAGATAATACAAAGAATTAATTTTTTATTCTTTCAAATTTTTCTATTATCTTTCTGCATCTGGATTTGGTTTCTTCTTTTGTTATTCTAACCACCAATCCTTTATGTGGTTGCCCATAAATTACTACTGTTCCAAGAGGGGCCAATAAGTGAATTATTAAGGGGGCAAGGTCTTCTTCACCGTCTATTCTTATTATTGAAGAAGATCTATTATCAATCCATGAGTTTAGGGATTTTTTACACGCATTAAGTAATGACAATGTTAATTCTCCTGGGGGATTTATACATTCTATTAATTGATCATAGTTTTCAAATCTAATTTCATTCGCTTTAGGCCAGTCTTCTCTTTTTGTTTTGCCATCAATAAAGGCAATATTTGCGCAAAAACCTAAATTTTCTAGAGTCAAAGTGGAAACATCACCAACTGAGATTAAGGGGACGTTGTCATTTTGATATTTTTTAATTGCTATCTGCATAGCAATTTTTGGATTTTCTTCCGGGCCTTCAATTAATTCACCAAAAGGTCCCTTCAATTCCTGACTAACTTCCTTTGTCATCTTTAATACAGCTGAATTATCTATTATGTCGCCTGTATCATTTTTTTTAATTTGAATCCAAGATGCACCACTACGATCAATTCCACCATCTCTTATTCTGGTGCTTGAGATTGGTAAATTATCCCATGCCATGGCATGCGCAACTTGAATAATCTCTAATTCGTCTAAATTGTTATCTTTTCTCATTATGTTTATCTTGACGCAAATCTCTACAGTCTCTTCTGTGCAAATTATTGCAGTTGCATTAGGATGAGTTGGTGCTGGACCAAAATCATCTATTAATACGCCGAATTTAATATTTCCTTTTTGTTCCAAATCTAAATTATTGATTATTTCAGCTTTACGATCTTCCCAACTCAAAGTCATTGGATTTTTATTTTTGGCAATCTCATCTGATATTATCCATATCTCTATCTTGGAGCATTTTCTTAACGCTTCTTTTATTAATTTATAATGCCCTAGGTGAAATCTATCAAATGTCCCTCCTATTAGGCCGATGTCATGCATATGATCACTACTGATTGTTTTTAACTTATTTTTTCAGTGTGCCCCGAGGTGTAACGGTCACCTTCATTGTGTTAACTCTGGCGCCTGACCCACCCCGGGACGTCTGTCGGACTGTGTGGTAGTCCCTTGATTCATTCCTTTCAGTCCTCTGGGGACCTTTTCACAATCCGGCCACTTGTTTGCTCCATAGATCATACCTTTCGGTCACCATGGTCTTCGACAAGTGGTTTCCCATAACGTGGTACCGTCACTCATTCTAAACCTCCGGCGTGGTGGTTTCGTCGTGACGGTGTTGCCGCTTGGGCATTTGGTCCTAACTGTCTCTACTTGAAGAACATCTCGGTTATTTAATGATTATTTTCTTTAATTTTTCTTTCATTGGAAATCCTGAACATCTTAGGAATATCCTTGCCATAATTTCTGTATTCCCTTTGGTTGCCTCGGTTATTGAAAAATTAGGCCATTTTTCTACTGGCTGTGCCAACCATCCTGATAATTCATGTGTTCTACCTTTTTTTGGAGTTAAATTTCTTAATGAACAATCCAATGCTTCATAAAAATCATTAATTGAATCACTTTCTAAGCTATTTTTTTCCCTTTTTAGGTCAGTTAGTATTGAATAATCCCATCCTGGATGTACTTTTGATGATATTCCTGGGGCATCAATATTTTCGCCCTCAGGCCTTAAAATTGTTGAACACCATGGTATTTCTAACTTCAATACCCATTTCATTTTATCATCTCTCAAAGCATTTCTGAGTAGATTTTGCGCTTCTATTGCCCACCAATCTGATGGCATTTCCTTGAGAACAAATCCCAACTCTTCTCTATTTAATTTTTTATTATTTAATATCATGTCTAACATATTAGACCAAATTTGAAATTGATTATCGGGTGGCATAGTCTTATTCTTGTTTTTTAACTTTAGCATCATCGTATCAACTTCCGTTACATCTTTAATTTTCTTTGTATAGAGCCAATGTATTCCTTTTATGGCTGGTAGGGAATCAAGAGGAGGGTGTCTTATCCATGCATCTATCGCCCATTCTCGCATATCATTATGCATATTCTCTGGCATCCAAGCTGCATTAGAAAGAAATTGTGCTGCTATCCAAGAAACTCCTATGGATGCACTATTGGAATCTATTGCTGGCCTCGATCTAAGAAAAATATCTGGATCATCTCTTAATTTAATTCCCATCGATTCCGAAAATTTACCTAATACTGGTGGAGGGGCCTCGTTTGCTACTTCTACTAGTCTTTCAATTGGTAAATAATTTAAGTCTAGAAGTGCAAGCCACTCTGGATCAAGCCTCCCTCTCAATCTTTGCCACCTTGGCCACCTCCCTCTAGGGGGCGAGGCTATCCACGATGCCAATGGATATCGCGCTTCAATTTGATTTGACCACTCTTCATCTCCTAAAGGGTATTGAGAAATTGAAGATTTAACTATTGAATAGTATTCATCATCTAACAGTTCAGGGACAAAATCGCTATTTGCCTCTATGGACATAATATCCCATGGGCTTATTGTTGTCTGTAATGATTCTTCAAAACTATTTTCTTGATATTGACTTTCTATTAATTTTAAAGGTATTTTTCCTTCCTTTGTATGGAAATTGAACCAAGGTAAAGGCCTATGTGAGTTTGTATCTAACTTATCATAATTTTCGAACTGAGTAATTTGTTTTTTCAGTATAAGCAGCCGTAAATTTGAATAAGATTCAACTAGGGAAAGAGTATTTTCAGATATTTTATCATTTAGGTCAAGAACCAATGGTGATTTATCTTTATCTTTTATGGCCCATATAATTAATGATTCTACTGAGGACTTTTTTAGTCCACGAGTGTCGATATTTCTGGAATATGATTTTTCAGAGAAAATACTAACTCCCCAATCATTCCTAAATTTTCTCCATGTTGAATCTGAAACTCTAATACGCTTATTCTTAATTATTTTGTCCTGTAAAGCCGTCAACCTCTTCTTTCTTTCTTGATTTGTTATTCTTGGATGAACTATTTCTATCCAATATTTCAGTGCACCCAATGGATATGTTGTTTCTCCTGAATCTAAGCCTCTCAAGTCTCCAATTAATAATGCATTTTTCTTAGCAGTCCTCAGTAGCATTGATTTGTATAAACTATCATTTATGATTCCTATGATGGCTTCTTTAGGTTTTATTAAGGGCATCATGTCATGACATTCACCTAAAGTCCATGATCCTCGATGATAGATGTTTTCTGTGAGTGGAGGTCTAGGCTTTTCCTTCGGAGGATTAAACCATTTACTTGTTGACGCTGTTATGGCTCCATTTTTATTCAGAATTTTCCCTCGCATGATTCCTATTACCTGTGGTTTTTCCAGATATGATTCGATACTTAGGGGATTAGGTTTTTCTGGCTGTTCAGTAATTCTCTCCATGGTATCTAAATTAAACCATTTAAGGCTAGATTCATTTAATGTAGCCCAGTTCCAAGATACCCCCTCATTTCCACTAGAATCAGGCAATCTGTCAGGGACTAATGCCAAAGGATTCTTGGGCTTTTCTAGAAATCCAAAAAGTATGTCGTCGCCTTCATGATATAGGATGCTATATTTCTCTAGTTCTCTTGGTATTGGAAGCGATAATAATGCTTTGAACCATTCATCAGAATTTAATGAATGCCACCCTCTTTCACTTAGGCTAATTTTCGCCCCTCTACTGCCAGTAATCAAGTCACTAGATACCAATCCTTCCTCTCTCATTTTTCTTATTTCAGCCGATGCATGAGGTACTCTCAACCCTACTAGTTGAGCTAAATCACTAACCGTTTCCGCTTCCTCAGATAATCTAATCATCATCCTCAAACGGTGCTTACTTCTAATTTTTTTTGGTGTTATTTTTACATCTCCTGTAGGGATGTTACTGAAATCATTCGACACTAATTTACTCCTCTGAATTAATCTAAATGAATTATATGTATAATATTAACTGTTATAGTTACTATTAGTTACACATTTCCACTGGAATAGTTATTACTATTGAAATATATACTTTATATAATTAAAAAACGACTCTTTTTTTACAACAAAATGTAACTAATTATGGTAATATCTTACAGAAGCATTATATTACCCCCCGCTCTCCTGAGTAATATGGTTCGATTACGCGGACTATGGAGGTTAATTAATTGATTAAAATGGAGGAAGAAAATATACGTAATAGTATTAGAAAATTTTTAATTAAAAAACCTAGAAATACTGCAGAAATATCTTTCTGGCTTTCAAAAATAAATAAATTATCAAATATCGATTTAGCAGAATTTCTTGAATCCGATACTGGCATTGTGCGTATTGGGGAAATACGTAATAGTGGCGTCATAGATCCTTCTAATTCACTTTCTGAGTGGGCTACCAAAGAGTGGGCTGAAGACCATAGAAGGCACATGGTTGATGATTTAACTGGGGGTTATTGATATGAGAACTACGAGACTAAGACAAAAAATAAAGAAATTTTTAGATTTAAGAGGGGAAGCTAATACAACTGAAATATTGGAACATGTCAACTCAACCATGAGGCATGGTACTACTCCTCAGCAACTAGGCAATGTTTTATCTAAAGATAAAGATATATTGAAAATAGCCACTACTAAAAGAGGAGGGGCATTATCTGGGAGATATGAAATCTGTGTGTGGCAACTAAGGCCCGGGACTTTAGATTCTGAAAATAAGATTTAACTTCCCCTTCGTAATAATCACTCTAATTCTTCTGCCCATTCGCCACTTCTGGCTTTATGATTCATCTCTGCCCTCTTTAAAAATGACTGCTGACTACTTTCCGCAGTTCCTACTGCCCATTCTTTCAATGCTTCGGCCTGCAACGCTCTACCATAGGAAAAAGATAATTCCCAAGGTTGTTTGATGTCCATTTTATTCATAATATTTAGATGAGCGGTCGCATCTTCATCAGACTGCCCTCCAGATAAGAAAACAATGCCCGGTATTTCTTTTGGTACATGTTTACTTAAGCATTCAATAGTCAATTCAGCGATATTCTTTCTAGTTATTTCTTCTGAATTGTTATTCCCAGGTAATATCATATTTGGTTTTAATAATGCCCCAGGGAGATGAACTCCTTGCATTATACATTCTGAAAATGTTTCATCCAAAATTTTGGATGTTACTTCTAAACATCGTTGGGATGTGTGATCTCCTTCCATCAAAACTTCAGGCTCAATTATAGGTACTAATCCTTGTTCTTGACAAATTGCAGCATATCTTGCAAGTGCATGAGCGTTCACCTTTATGCATGCATCACTCGGCATACCATCTTGAATTGTTATTACTGCTCTCCATTTGGCAAACCTGGCTCCTAATTGGTAATACTCTATGCACCTATCTCTTAATCCGTCTAAACCTTCCGTAATTTTTTCACCATTGTGATTAGCTAGTTCTTTAGCTCCCGTATCTACTTTAATTCCAGGATATACTCCTCTTTTCAGCATGGCTCCGGGAATAGACTCTCCATTGTCCATGTGTTGTCTTATTGTTTCATCATAAAGTATAACTCCGCTAATTGAATTTTCATAACCTTTAGTTGCGAATAAATTTACCCTGTATGCCCGTCTATTACTTTCTGTTGCCTCAACTCCTACTGCCTCCAATCTTTTTGACATTGTTCCATTACTTTCATCTGCAGCCAAAATTCCTTTTCCAGGTGCAACTAAATCGTTTGCTATTTTTTCAAGGCTATTTGTATCCATACTATCTCTATCTACGCGGAAATGGACCAAGGAAATGAATCCATCGTTAGGAAGTTTGCTATTTACCTTTCAGAAGTTAAAATTTTATGTTCTTTATTTTTAACATCTATTATTTCTGATTGAACTACATACATCCCCTTTTCATTAGATCTAACACCTTTTGTTCGGCCATCGCATACTCCGCTGCCAATAAACAGCGCATCATCAGAAGAACACAATTCATCACGATCCCAAATTTTTTCAATATCGTCATCAATCATCCTTTCTGCTCGTTCGCGGTGTCCCTCATTCTTGAATACCAATCTACCTTCAAAAGGGGCACCTAATCCTCTCAAAGCCGTTGCAGTAATCACTCCTTCAGGGGCAGCTCCAATGCCCATCAACATATCAATGTCTGAATTAGGGTCTGCAGCATTTAGGGCTGCAGTTACATCACCATCTCCAATTAATTTAATATTTACATCATATTCCTTTAATTCTTTAATTAATTCAACATGCCTAGGTCTATCCATAACAACTACTTTTAATTCATTTGACTTTTTACCAAGCACCGAAGCCGCCGATTCAATATTATAAGATGTACCTGCTTCTAAACTAATTTCTTTAATTAATTCTGGCGAGCCTGCTATTTTATCCATATAACAATCAGGTGCGTGGAGCAACTCCCCTCTGGGTGCTGCTGCCAATACTGCCATTGCATTAGGTAAATTAAATGCCACATGATTTGTACACTCCAATGGATCAACCGCTATGTCTATTGACATCGCTTCAGGATTACCTTGCATTGAGCCCAAAGGTTCTCCAATCCATAACATAGGGGCATCATCACGTTCACCTTCTCCAATTGCTACCCTTCCGTCAAAAGGGACTGTGTCGAAAACACTTCTCATTGCTTCTACTGCTGCTCCATCGGCTGCTTTACCATCGTTAAGGCCAATCCAAGCTGCTGCTGCTATCGCTGCAGATTCTGTTGCATCTAGGAAATATTTCTCCAAGTCTTTTGTCGGCATACTCTCCGCAAAGCAACTAGGCATTCAATTATGCGGTTGTTGCTTGTTCTTTTCCAAAACCCTGATTCCTTCAATTCCCGTGTCCGGATATTGTCCAAATGAATTTTTCTCTATAGATTTGAGCATATCCCATGCGCACAATAATCCCGCGCTCACTCCGCACAAAGCTTCCATTTCTACTCCTGTATTCCAATGAGAAACCACGGAAACATTACACCTCAAGGAATTCCCTTCTAATTCCCATTTGATATTACAACCTTCAATAGGTATGACGTGGCAATGAGGTATCATTCTAGGTGTTTCTTTTACCGCTTGAATCGCAGCAACAGTTGACGCTTCTCTCACATCTCCTTTACTTGTTCTTCCATTTTTCACAATATCTATGGCCTCTTTACTCAAACGCAAAATTCCGGTAGCCTTTGCAGTTCTCCTTACCTTTGGTTTAGAACTAATATCTATTATGCCGTCCCAACTTCCGTCCATCTTACTACTTCTAGTAGAGTGGACATATATTTTACTATTGTCAATTAATGGTTTTTTCCTTTTTGAAACCAAAATTCTAACCTAGCCCCTTCTTCCAAATTATGCCATCTTCACTTATTTCTTTCTTCCATAATGGGGCTTGTTTTTTCAATTCATCAATAACCCAACTACATGCTGCAAAACCTTCTGCCCTATGGATTGAGGCTACATGGATGCAAACTATTGGCTCCTTTGGTTTCACATTCCCAACCCGGTGTGAAATAATTACTTTTTTCACTCCAAACTTTGCAATGGACTTATTGGCTATTTCTTCGAGAACCTGAGGTAATTTTTCTTCCCATGAATCAAAAACTAATTCTTTTATTTTCAATGAATTATCTATTCCTCTTGTTAAACCTATGAATGAAACTATGCTCCCACATTCTTCTCTGTCTATCATTTTTCTAAGTTTATCTGGTTCTAATTTGTCAGACTCAACAGTTATTATGACATCTTCCATATTATCCTCCGGGGTGTATCGGGACTTGAATACAACGGAAATAACCCAATTGTTGAAGTTCAGGACTCTATCCGTCTAAACCATGGGGGATAACTCCTTACATATTTTAGGAGCAGGATTGTCTGGCCTTGCGGCAGCAACAATACTGGCCAATGCAGGTAAAGAAGTACATGTATATGATATTCGCAAAGATAGCGGTTCGCGCTTCGATGGAGATTTTCAAGGTATAGAAAACTGGACCTCATCTCCTGATTTTTTCGATGAAATGAGAAGTTGGGGCCTTAACCCTGAATCTTTTAAATCTAATGATTTTAGTGTAGTTGATCTAGCACATCCTGATGATGTCATAACTCAACCTATAACTGAATCAATTGCATTTCGAGTCGTAGAGAGAGGTACTGATGAACATTGTATAGATCAAGGGATGAAACGTATGGCCTTAGATGCAGGAGTCAACATCCACTATGAGATACGTAAACCCCCAGAAGAGTGTAATATTATTGCGGCAGGTCCAAAGGAATCAAGTGCAGTTGCATTTGGAGAAATTTTTCATACAGATCACCCTAATCATGTAACTCTACAATTAAATGACAAACTAGCACCAGGGGCTTATTCTTATTTGATTATAATAGATGGAATTGGATTAATTTGTACATGCCTATGGAGGCAACAAAAAAAGAGTGGTAAATATCTGAATGAAACTATAGCATGGTATGAAAGTAAGTATGAATTAAATAGACGACCTATCAAGAGAGTTGGCGGTAAAGGGGATTTTTCCTTACCTAAAAAATATATTCATGAAGGACGCTATTATGTTGGTGAAGCAGGAGGTTTACAAGATTTCATGTGGGGTTTTGGGATGAGATATGCAATCACAAGTGGCGTTTTAGCCGCTAAAGGGATCCTTGGAGAATGCGATTATGAAATTGAAATACGTAGGAGGCTTATACCATTGGTAAAATCAAGCGCCACCAACCGATTTCTGTTGAATAGAGTTGGCGATAGAGGATTTAAATTAGCAGCTAGATATTGGATGTGGGACCAAAAACGTAAAGGAGATGGTTTGGCGTTTTTGCGTTGGCTTTATTCACCTGGTATTTTCCGTAAACTCTTATGGCCTTTTGTTAAATTCGGTATGCTGAGGAAAAAACAATTATCGGACGGCCGCATGGTGAATAGAATGCCATTCAGAAAAGCACTCAAACGTGATTCATGGGAGCCGAGTGCAAGAGGTTTAGAAATTGGTAAACAATGGGATGTAGTCAGGAAGTCAGGCGCCAAATTATCATTTAAAGAATCAGATGCATGATATCTGGCCTTTATCCTCCGCTTGATTGAAATAACCTATCATATTGCCATCATCATGACCTCTTGGCCCGAACTAAAACCAATGCCTAATAATTTGGTAAATTATGGTGTAACAGATAATGGTATTGCAATTATTGAACTTATATCAGATACTGATGGTAAACCTCTCTCTGAAGGTAGGACTTCAGTGAATACTTATACTCGTGAAATGTGGGAAGATATAGATCACGCAATTCTTAATGCAAGATTTGATGGAGAAGTTTCAGTTATATTGCTAACTGGTCATGGTGAAAAATTCTTCTCAGCAGGAGCAAGTATTAATTATCTAAATACCCTATCTCCTCGATACAAATACTTTTTCTGCTTACATGCAAATGAAACTCTTTCCCGTCTTGAGCAAACTCCAAAATTAGTTATTGCGGCCTTAAATGGCCATACAGTAGGAGGAGGTCTTGAAATAGCTATGGCCGCAGATATAAGAATTGCACACAAAGGAAATTTCCAAATCGGTTTGCCAGAAGTATCACTTGGTGTACTTGCAGGAACTGGCGGCACTGCTCGACTTGCACGCCTGGTTGGGAAAGCAAGGGCAATGGAAATAATGGTTACAGGTAGAAAATTTTCTTTTGAAGAAGCCCGTGATATGGACCTGGTTCATGATATATATGATAGTGTGGGATTAAATGATTTCAGGACTGATGTATTAGATTATGCTAGTCAATTCACACTCCCTCTTGCTGCTGCAAAGGCTATTGGCAACATCAAGAGAAGTGTCCAGAGTGGTATCGAAATACCCCTTGAGTCACATCTCGCCTTGGAACGTGAATTGCAATCAGATTTATTCCAATCAGAAGATGCCAAAGAAGGAATAGCATCTTATGTTGAGAGGCGGACTCCAAGGTTCAAAGGCAAATAAATTTGACCTTATTATACATTATTCTATACATTTATTCATATACTAATTACTTATCGGCAAATTTATGTCAGGTACAGAAATAGTGGAAGATTATTCTCCAAACTTCGAAGCATGGATAAATGACTTTAGTGAATGGCAGACTAGAATAGGATTTGACCCATCATGGCTCGGAGATTATAGATTCGATATTAAGTTCGATTGGGATACTGCTGGAAACAAAATCGAATTCGGTGATTTCGAAGGAATGCCAAAATGGGAAAGAAGAATGCAAATTCCTCAACAAAATATTAGAGATGCTATAATTACTATGATTAGTGTCCAAGGAGATACAGAATTCGCTAGTGTTGAACAGCAAAATCATCTACTTGATACTGCGCCTACTGAATATGATAAGAAATCTGCATTAAGGATAATGTGCGAGGAACAAAGGCATGGCTGGCAGATGGCGTATGTATTGTGTACATATTTTGGAGAGCAAGGTGTAAGGGAAGCCTCAAAATTACTAGAAAGAAATGCTCTAGAAGGAACTAGAATTCTTGGCTCATTCAATGCCCCCATAGATCATTGGTTAGATTTTTTCTGTTTCACTCATTTTATTGACAGAGATGGAAAATACCAATTAAAAATGCTCAGTACATCATCTTTCAAACCTTTAGCAGCATCCATGGGTCCAATGTTAAAGGAGGAATCATTCCACCTTGGAACAGGTGCAAACGGCCTCAGAAGAATTGTCAAACAAGGAGTTATTCCCTGCGAGTTACTTCAAAAATATTTGAATAAGTGGATTAGTACCGGGCTTGATTTATTTGGAACTGATGATTCTACTAGCGCTCAGTGGGCATATGTCTATGGAGTCAAGGGAAGGTATGATGAACGAGAAAGTGATATTGATGCAGATCGTGAACACCTCAATGAGGCAAGTAGAGAATTATATTTCCAGGAGTTGCGGGATGAGATGCGCAGAATCAGCTCTGCTAGAAAAGAAGGAGAGCCAGATTTATTCATACCTTCCGATAAATTTAATCGCGGAATAGGGATGTATGCAGGTTTAAAATACACAATTACCGGTGAGGAATTTGAGGGCTCTGATGATGATTATGAAACTTATCTAATTAGTGTCCTCCCTACACAGGAAGATGAAAACAAGCTGATGAATGATTATATGAAACAAGACTGGATCCAATATCGAGAATGGAAAGGAAATTAATGGGACTTGGTGATTAAATGCAACACGTATCACTTTTAGCATTCAATAAAGAAAAATGTAAGCCATTTTTTGATAATTTGACTAATTTTTTTAATGATCATCATCATTCAGAAAAACAAAATCCCGATGAATATGAAAAACTACTCTATATGGTAAAGCGCCCATATGATGATAATATGTTGGATATGGTAGATAATTGGATGAATCTTAGTAAAAGAGATTGGAAAGGAGAAACCACACGTGAAGTCAAACTAGCACTTTATGCAATCAGATATCCTGACACATTATTAATTGATAGTTTCACGCAAAAAGCAAGATCAGATATCCATAGATTATCTGCATATCTTCATTTTACTCATCATACATATGCAATTTGGGATGAAGATACCCGTAAAGGCCTCGTTAAATTAGGAATTAATATCCCTCCTACTACTGTTGCAGATCCATTTATTTATGGCGCATACGTCAGTGCAATAGAATTACTAAAAGATGTTGCCCCATTCACTTGCTTTTTGGAGCATGACATCCCTCGTCAAAGGTTATTTCAGGCTGCTCTTGCTGCTTATGGCCGCCAAGAATGAGCAACGCATATGGACCAGGAAGTATGTCACAGCACATGGTCATCGGGGTCGTTGCGGTAATAGGGGCTGGAACTATGGGTGCAGGAATAGCTCAAATATCAGCACAATGTGGTTGGGAAACTAGAATTTTTGATACTTCTGCCAAGAGTCTTGATACTGCAATTTCTAATATCGATTCATTTTGGGATAAAGGAATATCTATTGGCAAGACCACTCAAATCCAAAAAGATATTTGGAATTCAAAATTATCCATTCATACTGAACTAAAAAATGCAGTTTATGGGGCTGATTTGGTTATCGAAGCGGTACCTGAAATAATGGAACTAAAACAAGAATTATTTTCAAAAATAGAGGAGTTAGTTTCTAGTAACACAATTCTCGCAACTAATACTTCTAGCCTTTCTATCTCAGAAATTGCTACTGCTACTAATTCTCCAGAACGGGTAATAGGAATGCACTTCTTCAATCCTGTTCCAATAATGAAACTACTTGAGATTGTACGCCACGATCTCTGCTCGGAAGAAACTATAGAAATGGTAAAATCTATTGGAGAAAAAATGGGTAAAACTAATATCATCGTCCAAGATGTTCCTGGTTTTGCTACTAGTAGATTAGGAGTAGTATTAGGTAATGAAGCAATAAGAATGCTCGCGGAAGGAGTAGCCTCTGCTAGTGATATTGATACAGCAATGATGCTTGGATATAAACATCCAATTGGCCCATTAGAACTATCTGACTTGGTCGGATTGGATGTTCGTAAAGATATACTTTCTAATCTTGCTTCTTCATTTTCTGATGACACATATCTCCCTCATCCTTTACTTGTCGAAATGGTCTCTAAAGGAGAACTTGGGAAAAAAACTGGAAAAGGGATCTATGACTGGTCGTCTGGTAGTAAGGTAGATAGGACAAAACTATGAGGAATTAATTTGTCATTTTCAGTAGAGCTAATAGGACTATTTGCAGGTTTTTTAGGAGTTATTGCATGGATTCCTCAAATTAAAGAAGTGTGGTTTGAACAATCTCATGAGGGGATTTCTCTGCCTACTTTTTGGCTAATTTCAGCTGCACTGTTATTATGGCTACTTTATGGGATAATTATTGGCTCATACTCAATTATGATTTCTAATATATCTGCACTTATTTGTATTATACTCGTCATTACTGGAGTTAAGAAACTCCGTTCTAAAGAAATATAATGTTATTCTGATTGCGCCAATACAATATCGGAATAGAAATCTTCCTCTTGTATTAAAATTACTATTTTTATTGCTTATTTATTCACTATATTCAGATATTCCTTTCCCTACTTTATCTGAACCTCTCTAAGCTCCAATTGTAGAAAATATAAAACTTCTTTAATATTCTTATTATTTTCATTTTATGTGCATTTAGATTGACTTAGATTAACTTTTGTCATATGTTTTGTAAAATCCAGGACTCTATCATCATTTACTCCGAGGTCGCTAATACCAATTCTTGATTTTGAATAAATATTCATTACGGTGACTTCGTTTTCACAATGAAGATTGATGATAAAATCATCGGGGAACTTCCAAATCAATGTCCTAAATACGACATGGAGTTGATTATCCCATTCTCCTAAAATACTTGTTCCTAGTTCTCCTTCGGACCATTTCTTTGCTTCTTCAATTACCTCACTCATACTTGAATTAAAACGAATTTCGGTTCTACCTTCTCCTCTATATGGTTCTGGGCCAACCATCGTACAATTCATAGATTTTTCTGGACATGATTCTGGAAATTCTTCAGGAGTTATGATTCTATCTGGGGCGATAATTTGAATACACATCACCGCAGTGAGATAAAAAATTATGATAAATATTGTAACGTAAACTCGCTTCTTTGTTAATTTATAAGAGGTCAATAATTTCACCCTTCTGACACAATCACTTTTGTTGGCCGAAGTACTCTACCATGTAACTTATAACCTTCTTCTATGACTTCAATAATGTCTCCGGGATTTTTTCCTTCTGGACATGGGATTGAAGCTATTGATTCCATGCAACTTGGGTCGAATTGACCTTTTTCAATTTCTATTTTCATAACACCTTCTAATCTTAGTGAATTAATCATTCCTTCTAATGTCAGTTTTATTCCCTCAATCAATGATTCAGAAGCGGCTTTTTCATTTGAACTAGTATTAATTGCTCTTGTTAAATTATCAATCATTGGTAACAGACGGGTTGCCAAAGAACTACCTCCATATTTACTTAATTCATTCCTATCTCGAATCGCACGCTGCCTAACATTTACAATTTCTGCAGCAGAATATTGTATCTCCTTTTCTAGAAAATCTATTTTTTCTTGCATTTCAACTAGAGGATCTCCGACTTCTTCTAGTTCTATACTCTCTTCCTCTTCTGTAGGAGGGGCCTCTTCCGGATTGTCTGACACGCCACTGCGTCCCCTATTTCATTCAAGAATCCGATGGTTATTTTATTCAACATAGAAGTATTCTCCAGCAACTTTCTGTTCCCGGTCTTTCCTACTTCCTGGCTTATTTATTCTAGGTCGATGTGAATCGTGATCTCTTCTAAAAGTTATATCGACATTGGATAGGAATTTATTCATCCCTTTTCTCAAACTCAATGGTCCAATTGCATTGCCATGCTTCCCTCCTTCTCCATTAAAAACTAATAAAGAATCACTAACAATATCTATGAAATAAATATCATGATCAATAACAAATGCTGCCTTTTCATTACTTTCCATAGTTCTCCTTATTGCCTTTGCAGTTTCCATTCTAGCATTGGCATCTAGGTGTGCACTCGGCTCATCAAATAAATATAAATCCGCTTCTTTTCCAAGACAAATTGCTATACTGACGGCTTGTAATTCTCCTCCAGATAGCTTTTTTGATTGTAACTCTAACATTTTATCAATTTTTAGAGGTCTTATTACTTGGGTGTGGAACTCTCCTGATCTCCATTTCATGCCAATCTCGGTATCTAGCCAATTTTGTACATTCCCTTCAAATTCTGTATTGACGTGTTGTGGCTTATAGGAAATTTTTGCATCGGTAGTACACCATCCCTGATCTGGTTCAATCTCCCCCGCTATCAACCTAGCCATTGTTGTTTTTCCAGTCGCATTTGGTCCAACAACTCCTACAACTTCTGCTGATTTAACTTCTCCTTTTCCCGTTACTAACTTAAAATCTCCCAAAGTTTTTTCCATGTCTCCCCATTGTAAAATCGGCTGCCCAATTTCCTCTCCTCTAGTTCGCCCCCTTAGGAATCGAATTGGCTTATCTCTTATGCGCACATTTTCTTCAACCAAGAAACCATCAAGGTATGCATTTATTGCTCCTCTTGTAGTCCTTGAAGGCGTAAATATGCCATATGCTCCTCTATCTCCGTAGATAATATGTAGCATATCACATAATACATCCAATATCGCCAAGTCATGTTCAACAACTATGACTCTCTTCCCTCTATTGGCTAAATCTTGAATTATCCCGACCATCCTCATTCGTTCGTAAATATCAAGATATGATGAAGGCTCATCAAAAAAATATACATCAGCATCTTTTAATATCGTTGCGCATATTGCAACTCTCTGCAATTCCCCTCCAGAGAGGGCGTCTAGATTACGATCTAATAGGTGGTTTATACCAATTAATTCGGCATATTTTTCCAACTCACCAGAGTCATCGACGCGTTCCAATAATCCGCTGACCTTCCCGCTCCATAACTTGGGTAACTTATCGATATATTGAGGCTTGACTGCTATTTTTATTTCTCCTTCGGATAATAAAATGAGATAATCTCGTAATTCACCTCGTGGAAATGTACTTATTATGTCTCCCCAATCCGTTGGTGGATCTATCCAATCTCCAAGATTGGGCATTACAGAGCCTGAAAGAAGATTAATCGCAGTAGATTTTCCTATTCCATTCGGTCCGAGAATTCCTACAACGGATTTCTGCTTCGGTGTAGGCAGACGAAATAGTCTAAATCCGTTGAGGCTATATCTATGTGTCATATCTGCCTTAAGTTCTTCTGGCAGATTAATTACTTTAACCGCGTCTCCAGGGCAAAGTTTGGCGCGAGTAAAACATACTGGACACGCCTCTTCAAGAATTTTACACTTATTTTCTTCAACTTGAATGCACTCTCCTCCGCACGTTCCTGCATATTTCTGCAAGTAATTAAATGCAGAACTATTAGGCTTGCATCTTTCTTGTATTAATACTGCAATCCTGATAATATCGCCCCTTGAAATCTTCTCAATACTTCTAATATTTAGGATGGCCTATTATTAATTATAATTTAGATAGCCAGGAATCTATAGCGGATGTAAACATATCCAGCGAGAGTGATTTTTTCAGTCTTTGATAACTGAACTCTACTACTAAATACATCTCCATCTCTTTTCTTTATTTTTTTCAATATTGAACTATAAAAAGCCGCCATTGCTGCAGGAGAATACCTGGAAGACTTATCTAATAGAGGGAGTAATTTAAATGCCTTATCTCTATATGAATTTGCCCTTTCAATGTAATGTTCAACGAAAGGTTTCCATCCGGGATGATTAACAATATCTTGATTGTTCAATATGTCGTTTTCACTAATTCCATATCTTGCTAAATCATCTATGGGTAAGTAGATTCTATTTCTTTTCGCATCTTCAGCAACGTCTCTCAATATATTTACCAATTGCATAAATATTCCCCATGATTCAGCATATTCTTTAGCCTTTATATTGTCATAACCATAAATTTCTATACAAACTAAGCCAACAGTTGAAGCTACTCTGTAACAATAAGCGTACAAATCCTCAAAATTTTGATATCTATTCATGTGAAAGTCATCTTCCATTCCGCTCACCATGTCATCAAGTAATTGCCTAGGAATTCCAAAAGTATTTACTGTATCCTTTATGGCCATAAATATGGGGTCAGTAGAAGTCACTTTGCCATATGCTGTTGATAATTTCTTCCTGTAATAAAATAATTGCGACATTTTGTCATTATATGAACTCCTGTCAAGTACGGCCTCTCCTTTACTTAGATCTTCTATGGCATCTCTGTACTTTATTGATTCGGGGTCATTAGTAGAGCCCCCTGGGAAAATATCAACAAAATCTCCATCTGCTATGTCATCAGCTCTTCTACAGAATGCATAATATGCACAAATTGCCCTCCTCTCAAAATCCGGGAGGTACTTGAATGAATGATAAAAATTTCCCGCTTCCCGCCTTGTCAATTCTTCACAGTATTCATATGCAGTTTTAATCATATGATCAGGAACTTCAGACTCCTTCCATATCGGGGCATCTATGTGTCTGAATGGATTTGTCAACTCACCTCTAGATCCAATGGCGCCCATAAAAATAGCACCCTCTCTAATGGTTTCTAATGCCGTAATACTAATTGCTCTAGTGGCCTCTTTCGTGAGATCTACCGCGGCACGGACTATTTCTATCCGCTTAGGCTCATTTTCGGCTTCAATCAAAGATATGGTTTGTTTTATGGCGACTTCATTAAAGTCTCCAAAATCAGAAACTTGCCGTTCCACCATAGTTCTCAGGTTGTCCGGTTTTAATGTTGTCTTGAAGTTCACTATAGGATGTTCCCTTCAAAAATTTAATTTTTATTAAAAAAATAATTGAAAGTATGGTACATATTTTTATTTATTCATTTTCAATAATTTCAAACTTCTACTTCTGGAAATTGATGCCATAATCGCCTTTCTTAATATTATTTTTATTTCAGATCTTGTGACTTTAATTGTGTTTTCATTATCTAATATATTCTCACTTCTTAATAAATTTAATGTCCTCTGCCCGATTAAAACTGGTAACATACATGATAGTCTTAACATATATTGATTATTTGGTATTATCTTTATGTATTCAATAGCATCACTCAAATAGTGTTCGGCTTTAATTACATATGATTCATATAATGGTCGGAATTTATTCATATTCCTCATATCTAACAAATCTTCTACAATAAGTCCATGATCAGACAAACTCTCATGAGGGATATAACAGCGCCCCATTCTTAAGTCATCAGGAATGTCTCTTAATATATTTATTAATTGTAATGCTTTACCAAAATTTATTGCTTTTTCAAAAAACCTTTCTCTATTTTCTTCATTTAAATCAAAAAGATGGTTTAAGGACATATGTGTCCAAAATTCTCCAACACAACCGGCAACCATGTACGTATATTCATCCAATTCTTCTTCACTAGCAATTGCAATAATGGATTTTTCAGATTCCCCTGTAAACCGTTCTAGGTCTAGGGTTTGTCCATTAATTATTATTCTCAAACATTCTCTAATTTTTTCTCTATCACTCATTTTAAATATTGTAGATTTTTCAAGTGCATCTATTGGAACTTCTGCATTTAATAATAGATTTCTTTCTGCTAAATTATTTTGCTGATAAGATAAATCAGTAAAATCCGGCAATACTCCTTTAGCAGTTTGAATTCTATCGTTATAAAGTCCTAAAAGTTCTATCAATTGTTCTTTATCCTCAATATTTGAATCAGCAATTGTGTCCGAAAGCCTCGCCAATAAATACATTAAACTTATTTGATCACGAATTTTTCTAGGTAAAAATTTCAGTGTTAAGTAAAATGATCTAGAGGTTCCTTTTAACATTATTTTCATATGTTTTTTTGAATTATCCATGTTATCAGTGCCCCCTTTGAGCGTATTAGGTACTTCACCTCATCTTAAAACTTGTATAGTTTGATTACCTCATAACATTACTAATTATCATAATCATTATCTAAGATTATGTTCTTTAAGTGCCTTTAATAATACATTACCAATTTCTGAAGGATCGCGAGCAACATATATTCCTGCCTTCTCAAATGCAGCAAATTTCTCTTCCGCAGTCCCCTTACCTCCTGATATTATTGCACCTGCATGCCCCATTCTTTTTCCTGGAGGGGCGGTGGAACCAGCAACAAATCCAACTATGGGTTTACTCATATTTTTAGCAGCCCATTCAGCAGCTTCTTCTTCAGCAGAACCCCCTATTTCTCCAATCATTACTATGGCTTCTGTTTGGGGATCTTTCTCAAACGCATCTAGGCAATCAATAAATCCAGTCCCATTAACTGGATCCCCTCCTATTCCTACACATGTAGACTGACCTTCATCAACACTCATGGTTTGAGCTACAGCCTCATAAGTCAAAGTCCCACTCTTGGATACAATGCCTATTTTTCCTTTAGCATGAATAAAACCTGGCATAATTCCAACTTTGCAACCTCCTTGATCCCCAGGGGTTATTATTCCAGGGCAATTTGGTCCTATTAATCGAACATCTGGGCATTTTTCAATGTTAGCAACCGCGTTTACCATGTCAAGAATTGGTATTCCTTCAGTAATGCAGACTATCAATCCGCCTCCATTTTGTTGAAATGAGTTTGCAGCTTCTATTATTGCTGCTGCTGCGAATCGCGCAGGAACATAAATCACACTTACATCCGCATTTGTATTTTCAATTGCTTCAGACATCGTATTAAATACCGGAACTTCCTTTTCTGATAGTTTTATTTTTTGACCGCCCTTTCCAGGAGTTACTCCCCCTACTACATTAGTCCTATACTCCACCATCATTGTGCCATGAAATGTCCCTTGGTTACCTGTTATTCCTTGAATTAAAATCTTACTTTCTTCATTAATCCAAATAGACATTAAGCATCACCCCTAGTCAGTGAAACTATTTTTTCAGCACCCTCGGCAAGTGTATTGGTGGTGTGGACATTTAAATTACTTTGATCAAGAACTTCCTTTCCTTTTACATGGTTTGTTCCTGAGAACCTAACTACTAATGGAACCGCAAGCCCAATTTCGGCAGAAGCCTGAATGACACTTCTAGCAACCATGTCACATTGAATTATTCCTCCAAATATATTTACTAGAATCCCTTCGACATTTTTATCTTCTAAAATTATCTCAAATGCTGCAGTGATAGATTCACGAGTCGCTCCTCCTCCTATGTCCAAGAAATTCGCCGGTTCTCCTCCGTAGAGTTTTATGACGTCCATTGAAGCCATTGCCAATCCAGCCCCGTTGACCAAACACCCAATATTCCCCTCTAGCTTCACATACGAAAGGCCATATTCATGAGCTCTTATTTCTACATCTTCTTCTTCAGAAAAATCACGTAATTCATTTCTCCAAGGATGTCTGAAGTCAGCACTATCATCAAAGCCCACTTTACCATCAAGTGCAATCATTTCTCCTGATTCACTTTTTACAAGTGGATTTATCTCAATCATGGAACAATCTCTTTCTGTAAACATTGCGTATAATGAATCTAACATGGATGCCAATTCTTCTTGAGATTTATCAGATAATCCTAGTGCGGCAGCAAGAGACATAGAATCTTCTCTGGATAATCCATTTAATGGATCAGCCCAGATTTTATGTATCGCCTCCGGATTGTTTTCAGCTACTTCTTCTATATCCATTCCTCCTTCTGTAGAGGCCATTACCAATACTGACTTATTTTCCCTATCGACTAAAAGTGCTAGATAATATTCATGTTCTATTTTACATCCCGTCTCTATGTATAAATTATTAACAATTTTGCCTTCCTTACCTGTTTGCTTTGTTACCAGCCTATTTCCAATTATTGCGGTTGAATATTCTCTAACTTCTTCTTTTGAGAATGCTATCTTAACTCCTCCTTCCATTACTAACTCTCCTGATTCAGGATTATACAAGTTTCCCTTGCCTCTTCCGCCTGCATGAATTTGACTTTTAACTGCTACAACCTTTGATTCTAATTCCTCATAGGCATTTAAAGCGTCCTCTACTGTTAAGCAATGAATTCCCTTAACTACTTTAATTCCTGAATCATGAAAAATAGACTTCGCTTGATATTCGTGAATATTCATGTCAGGCCCACATGCTCTTTATCTTTGAAAGATGCGATAGATACATTCTACGTCATCCAAATATAGAAGGACTCAAATGATAGTTGCCGTGAGCAATAAATATGGAAGTTATTGTCCTGGTGGGCGGATTTGGAACTAGATTGAGGCCCTGGACTGAAGATAGGGCAAAACCATTACTTCCAATCTTAGATAAAACCATTTTGGAGAGAGTAATTGAAGTAATTCCTGAAGAATTAATCTCAAGAGTGATTATTGCAGCAGGGTATGGTGTAGAGCAGATAAGGGACTTTTTTTCGAAAAAAGATACTAGCTATGAAGTAATAATTTCTGTTGAGGACGAACCATTAGGCACAGGGGGAGCAGTCGGTTTAGCAAGTAAGAATTTGACCAAAGAAGGTCCTGTTTTGGTTTTAAACGGCGATTTAATTTCAAGTATTGATGTAAAAGCACTCCTGTCACATCATTATGATAAAGGAGCAAAAGCAACATTATCTCTATGGGAAGTTGAAAATCCAAGTAGATTTGGAGTATGTGATTTAGATGATAATGGACTAATCCGTCGATTCCAAGAAAAACCAGAACCAGGTACCGAATTTTCCAATTACATCAATGCTGGTTGTGTAATAATTGAGAAAGAAATTTTAGATAACTTCTCTTCAGAAAGGCATAGTATGGAGAGAGTAGTTTTCCCGCCAATTGCGGAAGCAGGTCAAATGGCTGGGCTTGTTTTCTCTGGTTATTTTGTAGATGCAGGGACTCCTCTTTCCTTTATTGAAGCCGCTCAGGTTTGTATAGATAATAATAGATTTAATTCAGGAAAAAAGATAAAAAATTCATGGTTTGCAGAAGAAACAGATGGAATAAAAACTGTCAATAGATGCGCTATTGGACTCAATGTTTCCATTGATTCTACTGCTATTTTATCAGATTGCGTTGTTTTAAAAGATGCAATAATTGGAAAAAATTCATATTTAGAAAGATGTCTAATTGGCGAAGGATCAATAATATCCGAAGGCACGACTCTTTCTGATAAGGTAATTGGACACCATACTATCCAGTGATAACTTTTTAGCGATATTGTAAAATTATAGATGCCTGTCCCATGACTATGTCTGGGCACCTTGTAGTTGTCAACTTCAAAACTTATGAAACCGCACACGGAGTTTCTGCTGAAGAATTAGCCCTAATTATGTCAAATATTGAGACTGAAGCCCGCCTAATTGCTGTCGTCTCTGCATTTGACTTGTCGTCAGTAGTCTCCATAGCGCCTGATTTAGAGGTCTGGACTCAACATTTAGATCCTATCCAATTTGGGTCAAATACCGGTTGGTTGCACCCCGAAACTGCAGTAGAAAGAGGCGCAAAAGGAACTCTAATTAACCATGCAGAGCATAAGATAAGTATTGAGAAAATAGCTATGTTATTAGATCAAGTCCCTGAAGATTTTATCGTATGCGCTTGCGCTGCCGATATCGAGGAGGCAAGAGCCCTAACAGCAGTAGGTCCTACGTATGTTGCTGTTGAACCACCTGAGTTAATTGGAGGGGATATTTCAGTCACAACCGCGGACCCCAATATCATCACTGGAACTGCAGATGCTGTTCGAGAAATATCTGATAAGGTTGGAATATTGTGCGGTGCAGGTATAAAAAATGGAAATGATGTAGCTATGGCAATAAAACTCGGAACATCAGGAGTGTTACTTGCAAGCGGAGTCACTAAATCCGATAATCCCAAATTAGCTTTAGAAAATTTGATATCTCAAATTTGAATAAATATTTTATACTAATCAGTTATTTTAATATATTTAGTAATATACAGAAGAGTACATGTGGCCGTTTGGGAAGAAGACATTTGACCTTATTGATGATCGCTGGCTTAGAGTAAAAGGCATACCGCAAGAATATAGGGACGCATTTAATCGTAAGAGTAAAGGTATAAAAATGGAAATTAATAGAAATAAAGAAAAACTCTCCGATGCAGAAAATATGGTATCTGAGCATGATTCTCAAATTCGTGAAAATGAACTAAAGAAAACAAGATTAACAGATCAGCAAAATGATTTGAAATCTCGCGATGATGCCAAAAACAGCCAAGAACTCCAAAGAATAACTGCCGAAATCGAGTTATCTACTGGGATAATAGATAGACTCAGTGCTGAAAAAATAAAATTTGGGCAAACAATTGATAATACCAATGAGGCAATTAAAATGCTTCAGATGATTCTAAATAAAAATGTAATCAATCCAGAGCAGTTAGTTCAAAGTCCGATTTGGGCCTCTGGAGATCAATTAGAAGATATCCGAGATAATCTTCCTAGGGTAACTGATATTGATAACTCAGATATATTACATAATGAAGAATAAATGAGGGATCAAATGAGCCGACCAATTTATGATCGTTTGGCTAAAATGCCAAAGAAAAAACTCGATAAACTTGAATATGATCACCAACAACATCTTGTCAGATTTATGAATGCAAAAGATGGTAAATCAGATGAAATACAATCAATGGAGAAAAAATATTCAAAATTAAAAGATAAAGCAACTAAAGAAATTACTATTTCCATTCCTAGGGTATTGGGTACTGCTATGGAAATGAGACAAATAAAAGCTGAAATTTTAATCTCAAGAAGTGTATTGGCCCTTTTACGCTCAAATCAATTTTATCACAGATTTATGGTAATGTTAATTCAAGATACCAAGGCGGGAGTTCAATATGACCCAGAAAAAGTCAAAAATTTAATACCATTAGAATTCTCTGAATTGATTGGTGAATCTATAGTATCTACAAATATGGATGGAATTTTGAGTGATCTCAAAAATGAAATCGATTCTAACATAGGAGGGCAATGATATGATAGCATGGTTTTCACATAGTAGGATCCGATCATTTGTCAAACTTTCTACCAAGAAGCAAAATAATATTAAAACCGAACTTGACGTCAAATTTAGCGAACAGAGAAAAATTTTAGACTCAAGGATATCTTATGCTAAAGATAGTGCAAGGAAAGCCGACAGACTTCTATCTAGGGGCAAAAATGATAAGGCCAAAGAAGCAGTTAATAGTTTTAAGTTAGATTTAGCATCTAGTCAACCTGTTCTGAATGCGTATGTTAGCACCTCTTTGGAAAAAAATCTCTTCGAAGTAATGTCTATGGAAGGATTTGAATTTCCAGATTTATTAGGGGATTTAAGAAAGGATATCGACTTTGGTCTTTTTTCTGTTAATGCTTCTGATGAATTAGATGCAATTATTTCGACTGAAGTTGATCCATTTACTGAATTAGGAATAGAACTTTGATTGAGTTAAGAACCAATATAAATTCTAGAAAGTATTTCTAAAAAACTAGGAATTTCAGGTGCCAATATTATTAGCAAAGGAATCCCTATTCGTGGAGTAAAACTTTCCCAACCATCGGCCATGAGATAACAGAGATTTCTAATGTACGCCCATCTGGTAGCAAGTAAGAGGTATGTCAGAACAATCGATGAACAAGTTACGGCAGAGAATGAATTTATATGATTATTGAGTTCCAATGCCAATGCTGGATATCCGTTCAATCCTGAATGTACCACAACACCATAAATTACCAATGCACCTACGGTTGTCGTCCCATCTTTTTTAGGTAAAGTTCCGAATATCGGATCTAATCCAAGGGTTAGGATTACTGATACACAAAATATTCTAATAATTGAGATTAATTTGACTTCTGCGTTAGATACAAACAATGGTATTAGGCCCAATGTAAAGAATATTAGAAAAATCCCTAAAGTCCAGAATATCTTATTATCGAAGAATTTTAGCATTCTGTTGGTATAGTCTCTTAATTCCCTTTCATATGTTCCTCCAGGGCGACCTTGCCATTGAACTAACCATATTTCTTGAACTACAAATCCGACCGCCAAACTAAATATCAAGGCATCTGGAATTAGATTAATTGGAACTTCTTCAATACTTCCTACTAATAATCCAATAACTATGCTAATTATCAAATTCACTGGCACCGTTTTTAGGAAATCACTACCGTACACCTTACTCGCCAACTATGAATTAAATAAATCATCCCTGCATTTAAATTTTCTTGAATAAACCGCAGTCTTTTTGTCTGTAACTATAATCGCTTACTGATTAGTATGGGCGCTGGCGACACCGGAGAAATAAAGAAAATGAAAAAAAAAGCGTATAATAAGGAACTTTTTAGATTGCAACTAGAACTCATCAAATTACAAGAATGGGTCAAAGTCAAAGGACTCAAAGTAGTAGTCATTTTTGAAGGTCGAGATGCTGCAGGTAAAGGAGGAGTAATAAAGAGAATAACTCAGTATCTTAATCCTAGAGTGGCAAAAGTTGCTGCATTACCTGCGCCAACCGAACGGGAAAAGACGGAATGGTATTTTCAAAGATATGTGGACCATTTGCCTGCAGCAGGTGAAATCGTTCTTTTCGATCGAAGCTGGTATAATAGGGCTGGAGTGGAAAAAGTTATGGGTTTCTGTACGGAAAAAGAATATGAAAGTTTCCTTAGGGCTTGCCCTACATTTGAAAGAATGCTAATACGTTCTGACACCATTCTGCTAAAATACTGGTTTTCTGTTTCCGATGAAGAACAATTGAAAAGATTTGAAGACAGATTGTCACAACCACACAAAAGATGGAAATTAAGTCCTATGGATTTAGAATCATTAACTAGGTGGGAGGAGTATTCAGAGGCCAAAGACAATATGTTTGCATACACAGATACCAAAAAATCACCATGGTATGTAGTAAACTCTGATGTTAAAAAACACGCACATATTAATTGCATCAGTCATTTATTGTCCCAAATATCTTATGAAGATCTAACTCCATCTAAAATAGAATTGCCAATTAGGAAAAAATCAAGAGGTTACATAAGGCCCCCTCAAGATGAACAAACTTTCGTTCCAAATTCCCACTTACAATTTACAGAATAAATTTTTACAGTGATATCATGTCAGTAAAATTTAATTCATTATTGCTAGTTATAGCCGTATTCTTATCAGGCTGTACCGGCATCCTAGATGTTGATGATGACGATGATGGTTTTATAGATACAATGGATAAATTCCCAAATGATCCAAATGAATGGTCAGATAATGATGATGATGGAGTTGGCGATAATTCTGATCAAGACGATGATGATGATGGTTTTTCAGACTTACTTGAAATGGAATGTGTATCCGAACCATTGAATGCCACCTCAACTCCACTTGATAATGATGGAGATGGCATTTGCGATGAGTTAGATTCGGACATTGATGGCGATGAATTACCTAATACTTGGGAAATTTCACATGGCTTTGACCCCTATGATGAAGATGACAAACTTATTTGCCACAATGAATCAAGATACTGTTTAAGATCTTATGATAATTTCACATTTGCAGAAACTCATAACTCATTCTCTACAGTTGAAGATGGAGTTTGGATGGCAGTTAATCATATGACTGCATTACAGGCACAATGGGATGGCGGAATTAGGGCATTTATGTTAGATACACATCATTTGTCAAAAGAAGATAATGAGTCCTATGATGTACGTTTTTGCCATGGAGATCCAAATTCTGATTTTCTTCATCCTTGTTCATACTCAGAAGTAAATGCGTATATATGGTTGAGTAATTTACATTCCTTGATGAATAATAGTAGTGGGGATGTCGTATCTATTTTATTGGAGAATTATGTCCCAGCAGAGCATTTGGATTTGTTATTTAATCAAACTGGCTTATCAGAATTAGTTTATATTCATAATATTGGAGATCTTTGGCCTTCACTGGGGGAAATGGTACTATCCGGTAAAAGATTAGTTGTTTTTTGGGATTGGCAATTCGATGAACAATATCCTTGGTTGCATCATGCATGGACTTACAGTTGGGACAATCCCTATGGTGAAGATCAACAGTCTGAAATGTCTTGTAAGTTGAATCGTGGAGATCAAAGTCAGCCAGTTTGGCATCTTAATAATTGGCTCAGTAGTATTTATGGTTTTGCAGACCCTATTCGTTCAAAGGAAGTAAATGATTATGATGTCTTACTTCAAAGGGCTATAGATTGTTGGCAAGAAAATGATAATCGACCAACTTTCATAGCCGTAGATTTCTGGGAAGATGGAGAACTACTCAATGTTACAAAATCTCTAAATGATATGCAAAATTGGTCTATTGCTATTGAATAATATGAATATTAGTTAACATTTTTAATTGGAATAATCCCAAAGCAGATTATCTATTGCCGTGCCCCCTAGTTCATGCAAAGGTGTGGAGCAACAGAGGTTTCGATGGCTCTTTCGTCCAATGAAGATGTATCTTTAATTCTGGTTCTTCGAGATACTACTGATAAAGATGTGTTGAGTATTATGCAACTTGCAAAAGACAAAAATATCCCAATTAAAGAAGGCTCAGAAAGAGATTTATGGAGGATGGCAAGAGACAATAAAGGTCCAAATAAACCTCAAGTTTTGGCTCTTGTAGGCAGGAATCCTTATGATGGTATAGAAGAAACCCTTTCCAATGGAGGTATTGTTTGGTTACTTGCTGGGGCTAAATATCCTGTTAATATAGGATTTACTATCAGGACAGCCGAAGTTAGTGGTGCAAATGCAGTATTTATTGATAGTGAAATCAGTAATACTGAGAGAAAAGGTGCTCTCAGAGCCTCTATGAAAGCACACCGTTTCATACCAATACATTGGGTTAATGGTGAATCAATTGTAGATAAGGCAAAGTCCAATGGATTCAAAATTATATCAATCGAAGATGTTGGTAAAAAAACTCCTTGGGAGGAAGATTTAACTGGAAATATAATGCTTATAATAGGGGGGGAAAGATCGGGAATCTCCGATGCAATACTTCAGAAATCTGATAGTATTTTGAAAATACCAATGACTGGTTTTGTCCCCTCTTTTAATCTTCAGGCTCCTATGGCAATAGTTTCCGCAGAGGCACAGCGTCAACGTTCTGCTTAACATAAAATTTTCTAATTATCAACTCACAGAGTGAAACTATTGACCCCTAATTTGATGGTACTACGCCTTGCCCTAGATATGTGGAGATACCTGGTGAACTTACTTCAATGCTCGAAGGAGAACATGGTCCGACCAAACAAAAAGCTGCTCGTTTAGTGGTAGATCTAGCGGCTACGGCGGCTGCTACAAAATTTATTAGATGTAATAATTCGCATGTCTCTGGCGTCAGCGTGATAACTGGAGGGCACGGTTTAAGGAGATTTCTTTCAGATCTTTCGGGCGACCCTCAAGGTAAAGTCGTAATACCCACAACACTCAATTCTGCAGGTTGTGACTTGGAAAAAATTGATGAAATGGATATAGATTATCCCGATTTCTTAAAGTATCAATTTGAGATAGTTCAGGCATATTCTGATTTAGGAATTGATGCTACTTTGTCCTGTACGCCTTATGATCAAGGGATTGACTCCGGTGAAGGCATTGGATCATGGGCAGAATCCAATGCGGTTTGTTTCTCAAATTCTTATACTTCTTTAATTACAAATCGCGAATCTGGCCTATCTGCAATTGCTACTGCACTAACCGGATGGGCTCCTTACTGGGGGTTACATATTCCCGAAAACCGTATTCCTAATATCCTTGTTAATGTTACTTGTGATATGTCAGATACTACAGATTGGAGTATACTTGGTGATTGGATAGGTAAGCAAATAAGGCCAGAGTGGAATTTACCTTGGGGCTCAATGCCGTATATTACTGGATTACCAAAACAAATTTCCTTTGAAATGCGTAAAGCACTTGCTGCTGCTGCTGCTAACTATGGATGTCCAATGTTGTGGATCGATGGGCATTCCTCAAAACCTGTTTCTAACAATTTTCAAGCGGAAATTATTTTTGATAAGTCAGAATTATCTACTAGATATTTGGAGCTGTCACCAAAAGGAATTGTTGATTTAGTTGTAATAGGGTGTCCACAAGCCAGTATTGGAGAGGCCAGAGCAACTGCAGCAGCGGCCAGGGCACGGATGGAACTTGGTGAACAAATTGAGAATCAACGCCTATGGCTTTTCACAAGTCGGTATAATTATGAAATCCTAGATGCAGATGGTACAGTAGGTATCTTGGAAGAGGCAGGCGTGCTAATTCTAAGGGACACTTGCCCCGAAGTAACTCCATATAATAGAAAACACTACAATCATATCTTAACTAATTCACTTAAGGCTGAGCATTATTTAACCAGCGGACTCAATCGTATGCCTACTAGTGTTGCAACAATACATGATTGCGTCTCTCATGCTTTCGACGATAAACTTCTGACTGGCCCCCGGCCTATTCTAAATTCAAAGACTACCAAGTCTATCGCTTCTGCAAAAATACATCAAAAATCAGATATTACGATAATGGGAAAAGGTTTACCGAGTCAAACTGAATGGAAGGTTACTGGTAAAGCACTGGTAACCGATGTTCCAATTACATACTTGGGCTATGTTAATCGAGATACAGGGGAAATAGAAGAACCCGGTCACCCCTTAGATGGAATTCTTATAGAAGATACTATCTTAATTTATCCAAAAGGTTCAGGTTCTACAGTTGCGCCATTTGTTCTTATGGGGCTTATTTACACTAATAAAGGCCCTAAAGCAATAGTAAACACTGATGTTTGCCCTTTAACTTTGCCTGCAACTTCTCTACTAGACCTTCCTTATGCATACGGTTTCACCTCAGACCCAACTATTGAAATAAATACTGGCGATGAAGTAGAAATGTCCCTTAAAGAGGGGATTACCTGTCTCAAAGTACTGGTTAGAAATAGCGAGGATTGATGACTTAAAACCTCTTCTCCCGGTTCGTGGCCGCTCCTCCTGCTCCTCATCCTTGCCAAGAATATGATCTGGGAAAATTCGAAATATTGGCTAGAGACGGTGCTTCTAGAATTGGAAGACTTCATACAAAGCATGGTCCACTAAACACTCCTATGCTTTTGCCAGTCATTAATCCCAATATCAGGACAATTGAACCCAAAGAAATGTGGGAGAAATTTGGAATTGGAGGAATAATAACTAATTCCTACATAATATGGAAGCATGATAAATTAAAAAATTTAATACTTGAAAAAGGTGTACATGAAGTACTAGATTTTCCAGGGGTAATTGTAACTGATTCAGGTACTTTCCAATCCTATGTATACGGGGATGTGGAAGTAGGAGTTTCTGAAATAGTACAGTTTCAGAAAGATATTGGAGTAGATATAGGCACAATGCTAGATATTTTTGGACGTCCAGATATGTCCAGGTCACAACTTGAATATGCCGTCGAGGAAACAGCGAATAGAGCCACCGAATCTCTAAAAGTTGCAGGAAATAATTTACTCCTTAATGGACCAATTCAAGGTGGCTTACATGAAGACCTACGTGCCCTTTCAGGATCTCTGATGTCATCAATAGAGGGAGAACATCGTAATTTTGCTATACATCCAATTGGAGGAATAGTGCCATTAATGGAAAATCAGAGATATAAAGAATTATTTCAGATTCTATTATCTTCAAAATCTGAAATTCCTGCTAATCGTCCAATTCATTTCTTTGGTTGTGGGCACCCGCTATTATTTCCTCTTTCAATCGCTTTAGGGGTTGATATTTTTGATAGTGCGGCTTATGTATTGTTTGCAAGAGATGATAGACTTTTATCTCCTACAGGAACTATCAAATTACAAGATATCAATGAATGGCCGATATCTTCCAATGCGCTCTTTAGTACAACACCCGAAGAAGTAAAAAATATGGATAAAAATGAACGTACTTCATTACTATCACGTCATAATTTAGAAATTACTCAAGCGGAACTCTCCAGATGCAGAGCCGCAATCCGCGATGGGAAGATATGGCAATTAGCGGAGCAAAGAAGCCACTGTTCACCACAACTAAGGACAGCATTCCTATGGGTTCTTGATCAATTAAACGAGGCTGGAGAAGGCCCGGTAGGTGAGTCAATTTTGGATATTATATCATCTACTAATCCAGTAAGGAAAGGCGGTGAATCTCTAAGTCATGATATAGAATTAAGGCCTCATATTTTACACCTACAAGCACTCTTGGCCACCAGATGGAAAAGTCCTGGGTCATGGTGGGATGGTTCAACATCTGATCCAAAACGCTTAGTCATAATTGAAAAAAAAGCACCACCATGGAGAATTTCTTCCCTACAATCAATCATTTCATATCTTATTGAGGAGCCTAATACTATCCCTCTAATTGTTACTCCTTTAGGGATAATCCCTTTTTCCTTAGAGGATTTATCGCCATGGTGCCATTTAGATGGATCTAATGAAATGTGGAATATCAGTTATGATGAAGACGAAATTTTTGAATTTCTAGTTGATTTAGGGTTAGAGGAAATACCTTACATTATGGTACCTCCAGAATCTGATTATGATGACGATACTCCAAATAATGAACAAATAATGGATTGGCTTGATAGATGTGCTATAGTAGACAAATTAGCCCTTTTGTGTTCCATAAGTCCAAGCAATGGGTGCAAGTTTACTGAGGGTATGTCAAGTAGACGCTCAAATACCAACCGAATGGTAAATGTATACGCTGATGGTAAACATATATTGTCTCCTAGATTATCAGATGGAGGAATTTCATTAACTCTTGAGGGTGCAAAAATTCTAGCTAAAATGTTCCCAGAAGTACCAAATTTTGAAAAAGAAGCTAAAGATTTAGAATATTCTGGAATTCCTAAAATTTGTATTATTGACGATGCAATACCATTTGTCGGAATAGGGAGAAATGTTATGCACGGATATATTTCAGGTGCCGATGAGCACATTATCCCTGGGCAGCCTTGCTTAGTTGTGGATTCACTGGGAAATCTTGTAGCCCATGGTACAGCATTAACAACTTCAACAGAGATGCGAGTTCTTAAAAAAGGAATTGCCGTTAAAATCAGAGGTGGGGCATTAAAGATTTCATAATAATCATGAACGAGTTAGGGATTATTTGAAATGACTAGCGCCGAATGCATGTTTAATAATTAGTGAGCAGGTGCAACTAAAATGTCAGAAGATATTAATCAAGAATGGGCTATAGAGACTAAAAATCTCTGTAAGATGTACGGCCCACACTTGGCATTGGATGATGTAAATTTACGAATTCCAAAAGGTGCAGTAGGCGTACTCGGGCCAAATGGAGCTGGAAAATCAACTCTTTTCAAGTGCATACTGGGTCTTATACAAATTACTTCAGGAAGCGGAAGTGTCCTTGGCTTTGATATTAGGACGGAAGGTAATTTGATTCGTTCAAAGATTGGATATATGCCAGAATATGATGCACTAGATCCCGGTTTATCTGCTATTGATCAAGTAAGGTATTCTGGAGAAATACTTGGTATGAATACAGATATTGCTACACAACGTGCCCACGAGGTATTGGAATATGTTGGTCTCAAAGAACAGAGATATAGGAAAATAGATACTTTCAGTTCTGGGATGAAACAAGCAACAAAGTTAGCCTGTGCATTAATACACGATCCTGAAATATTAATTTGCGATGAACCAACTAATGGTTTAGATAAAAGAGCCCGCAAATTCATGCTAAATACTCTTAGAAGAACTGCTGAAGAGGGAGGTAGAACTGTATTATTGAGTAGTCACGTTATGGAAGATGTTCAAGAAGTATGTGATAGTATTTTGATGATATATAAAGGAAAAGTAGTTCTTCAAAAAAGTATCGATGAGCTTGTTGAGCAGGTAGATTCTGAAATTGAATTAACAATATGGGGCGGTGCGTCAAATATGGAAATTCAACTAATTAAAAAAGGCTATAATGTTAGGAGGCTCGGTCGAATTTTAAGGGTGACTTTAATTGATGAAGATACTATTTCTGGAATTTTAAAAGTCGCCGCAGAGTGCGGAGTCCAAGTACGCCAATTAAAAGAATATAAGCCAGATTTAGAAGATATTTTCCTCTTAATAATGGATAAATTAGGGGAAGAAATTAAAGTGACTTCTGATTTAATGACTGCCGAGCACTCAGGAGGTGTTTCTAATGCCTGATGATATTGACATTAGAAGTTCACAAACAAGAATGGAGGTCGCATATGGCTCCGGAGATGGCGACGAGAATATGGTTGCCATAGTTGCAAAAAAAGAAGCAAGTCTAGGTACTATTTTTGATCAATCTTACAAGCCGTGGGATGGGGAATTAGGGCCCAGATGGATGCGTAATTACTCAATTTACCGACATCATGTATACGGCCTTTTCACAAGTAAAGGCCATAGATATTATCACCCCTTCGTACGACTCACTATCTTGGTAATATTTTTAGCATCTCTAACGCCAATACCAATGTTATTCCTTTCGTCTCTTCTGCCGGGCCAGGATGGAGATATTTTATCTAAAATGTGGGGAATTAATAGGTTCAACTTATGGGGGCAAATTTTAGGATATTTCCCTAGAAATCTATGTATGTGGCCTCTATTAACAGCATTAGTCGTTGGGGGAATGATATCTGACGATAGAAGAAATGGAACTAGTGCGATATATTTTTCTCGCCCTATAAATCGTTTTGATTACACTGCAATGAAATTTCTAAGTGTATCTGTAATTTTAGGTTTTGTAATACTATTCTCATATTTTGCATATTATACTTCCGCCATAGTTTTCCGTGGAGAAGGTTGGGCATATTTGATAGACACATTGCCATTATTCATCGGTGGAATGATATCTGGAATCATTTTGATAATAACATATACTTCAATTGGTTTAGCCTTATCAAGTATTAGCCAAAGTCGTTTTTTTGCAGCCATCGGTTTCCTTAGTGTCATATATGGGACTAAAATTATAGCTTTATTGATTGATTTGCAATTCGACACCTCAATAATGTATATTCTTAGTCCGTATGATTGTTTAGCACATTTAGGGCAGTTCTTACTTGGCTTGGAATTAAATTATAGTCACCCATTAGCATTTTCTATAGTATCTTTAATATCTTTTAATATTATTTCTATGGGTATTTTGATATCTCGTATCAGCTCAATGGAGGTTACCAGGGAATGAGTGATTTAAATAAAAAAGCACCTTCAATATTACTTGAAGGCGTCTCAAAATGGTACGGCGAAGTAATTGGAATAAATGATATATCGTTGGCTATAGAAGGAGGGGTGACTGGCATACTGGGTTCGAACGGTGCCGGGAAATCTACTCTATTCAAATTACTCATGGGCCGCCTAAAACCGAGCCAAGGAACTATCAGATTGTTCGGTATTGATCCATGGAAGAGCACTGCTCCTTATCGCCGTATAGGTTATGTAAGCGAATCTGAAAGAATGTATGATTGGATGACTTCTTTAGATTTTATTTCTACTCTGGCTCGGCTTCATGGTATGTCTAGAGAGGAAGCCATCAAAAGATCGAAGCATGTTTTAGACTTCGTCGGCCTTGAGGATGTTCATCATAAAAAAATAGGAAAATACAGTAAAGGCATGAGGCAACGCGTTAAGATAGCTCATGCATTAGTACATGATCCCGATTTAATAATTTTAGATGAGCCTCTACATGGTTGTGATCCTATTGCAAGAACTAGTATAATGAATGTTGTTAGGGAGCTTGGTTCACAGGGTAAAACTGTTCTTATTTCAAGCCATATATTGGAAGAAATAGAGAGAATAACTGAGCAAATAGTTATTCTACATAATGGAAAGTTACTCGCTATTGGAAATTTACATGCAATTAGAGATTTACTAGATCAACATCCTCATCGAATCCTAATAAAATGTGAAAATCCAAGAGATTTAGCAAAATTATTTATTACTTCAGGACCAATATATGGGGTACGTTTTCCAGATGTCGGCCAATTGGAAATTCAAACAAATAATTTATCCGCTGCACATGATATTATTCCATCTACATTAGTTGAATCAGGGCAAAAAATAACTTCAATTGAGAATCCAGATGATAATTTAGATTCATTAATTGGTTATTTATTGGGAGGGATTAATGATGGATGAAAAAGGGTTATCTTTGAGAGAAACTGTTTGGTCGCAATTAGATCGTAAAGCAGGTGCAATAATCGAACTAACAATCAGGCAACTTAGAAATCGAATTTCTACTTGGGTAGTACTTGGAGTAGGTTTCTTGCTAATGATATTACTACTCGCATTTTATGTTGATTCTGTGCGGGAAGGATTCGAATCAATTGATAATGATGGAGATTCCGTAGATATGGATGGCGATGGTTACCCACTTGGCCAAGAAATAAAGTATGGACATAGTGATTGGGATTCCAATCAATTTCCGGGTTCTAGTGAATTTATTCAAGTTAGTGCGATAGGATATAATGACCAAGTTAGGGCAATTTCTGGTAATTATACATGGTCTGGTGCAGGCACTCTTAATCCAATTTGGATAGATAGTAATTATGTAGGGCAGCAGTGGTCTGGAATTATCAATTGGTTTGATGTTGACAATACATCATGCCCTTTGGGTACGGTTTATGAGGATTGGTGGCCACAATATTTTGGATATGGATGCCACTATGAGAATAATGAATATTTTGTTTATGGAAAATTTACAGCATCAGGAGAAATTGTTGTACCAGATGGTTCTGAAATGCTGTGGGGCTATAATACTGAATTATTTTATGTAGAACCAGATCCTAAATCAATGTATATAAATGAAGACGATATAGATTGGAATGGTATTTTATTACAAAAAAGCCAAGGTTTTGACGATGATGGAGATTGCCTTAGATATAATTGGATACTAGATAGCGAAGATGGTTCATTTTATTATGATAATGATGGCGAACCGTTTGATAATGATAAAAATGACAATGGAATTATTTGTGATGTATTATGGTTACTAGACGATGATCTTGATGAAATTGAATCTATAGAGCCAGATTCAAATGTTGATGAAGATCCTGATGATGAGAGATATATGGGGGAGTCCAGCCATAGGACTTTCATTATTGGAGTTGGTAAAATGGCGTTTGTTATAATGATAGGTTTATTCTTGCCATTATTCCTTGCATTAGGTTTAGTAAGAGATGAAACAGAAAACGGTACATTACATTACCTACTTTCTAAACCTATTCATCGGGGGGAATTTATATTATACCGGCTACTTGGATACCTGGCAGTAACGGGAAGTTATGTATTTATGTTGTCTTTATTTGTAGGGATACTTACTGCGATTTTAGGGCCAGGTGAAGGAATAATCAGATTATCTGATATTCCTGTGTGGTTAGGGATAGGATTTGCTACTTTTCTTGTCTTAGCCGCTTATGGGGCTCTATTCAATACATTAGGATTAATTTCTCCAAAATATGGTGTTTATATTTCTATAGTTTTTGGAGTATGGGAGTTTGTTATGGGAATTTTAACAATAGCAAATCCTAATTGGACACTATCTGCAATTTCTATAAATCACTGGGCTCTTCAAATTATTGATTCAGTGGTTTTACTTGCATGGCCAGATACCCTTCAATTACAACAAATGGCCTCAGCATTCAATTTAGATACCGGTTTAGATATTTTTTGGAAACCACCCGCGCATACTCTTGGGACCGCCAATCCTACAGTTGCAATATTAGTTAGCATATTCGTTTTATCAACATTTACAATTCTAATGCTAGGAATCGGCCAATCTGTATTTAAGAACCGAGAGATTATGTGAGGTATTGAAATGGCATCAGAAATGAATAAATTCAAGGGTGATTTCACCTCTTTATGGAGGCTCGATGTCCTGCCCTCTATCCCTCGATTATCGTGGTGGTGGTGGTGGGTAATAATTTTCATACCTGATAATGATAATCCAGGTCGGTCTAAACAATTAATGGTACTTTGGTCTACTAAAGAAACTCCTGCAATAAGGATGACTGGCCACTGGTGGCTACCCGGCTCTAGGATGAATATAGATGAAGAAGGCGGAATTGTTTTTCCTGGAATGGTATGTTCTTGGTGGTATGATGGAAATAAAATGTTTGAACCGCTGGTTATGAAAGAGTGTAGAATGGCTGCTATTAATGACCAACATTCATTATGGCCAGGGGAAGGCGACGGCAAAGGTGCAGGAGCCGTAATACCTCTTCTACAAGAGGATTTATCATTTGGAATGAGTCCAGGAAATGATAAATTTTGGCTAAACCTCATGTCTGATAAAGATGCAAGGAAAAAAGGTGCACCTTCAAAATTTCAAGCTGAATTGACTCCCTTGGCCGGCCCTCCAAGTACTCTTACTTACAAAAATAATATTATGGCAATGAATATGGGTTATGATATTTTAAGATTACAAGGAACAAAGTGCAAACTTGTAGTTGATGGAGAAGAAATGCACGGCACTGCTTATTTTCAAAAAGTATCTGTACAAGCCCCCACTGTCCCTTGGTTTTGGGGGATGCTGCACTTTGATGATGGCTCCTACCTCGATTGGTTCTTACCTCACATATCTTTTTCTACTACTTCTCAAGACTCAACTCCATGGCGGCTGAGGGATGCATTCCGAACACCTTCTAATGGGACTGGACTTTTCCATGATTCCAAAAGAGGTAGGTCTGAGACTTTTGCTAGATGCGAAGTAGAATTATCTGAATCTGAATCTGATTTAAGGGATGATGATGGTAATCTTCTGCCTAGATTTAGAATTAGGCTATGGAATGGCCGGACACAAATATCAGTTGAAGTAAAGGCGGTGAGTAGGGCAAAATGGGCCTTTGATCAGCCAACTAGGGCTGGTATTGTTAGCCACTTGACATATAATGAATATCCCTTAGAAGTGGAGAGAATAGCAATCTTAGATGAACAAGGTTTGAGGTCTATCAAAGATTATTCTTGGATACATGGAAATGCTGAACACACATGGGGATTATTACATTAATAACCTTTTTTTTAAATATCTAGATAATATTCATCTCTTAGTTTTTGATTATAATGCTCACCTAAGACTTCATCATGTGCCAAAACCTCTAATGTTTTAATATGGGTTTTCTTAATCTCATCCATGGTATCTTTATCAAAATATTCAATATTCATTATTTTCCCTGCAATGGCTTCTAATTCAGTCAACTCCTTTTTGAACCTATCAAGTTTCTGAGGGTGGAACATTTGTGGCCTCTTTTTCTTTAAATAATCCAATTCAACCTTGAGTGCCATGGGATTATTTTTATTTAGCAATAGCGAATTTTTAATCGCATCATTCATATTTCCATCTTTATTCCCTCTCATTCTATGGAATATTGCAAGTCCAGCATATATGTCAGATAGTTTTTCATTGGAATTACTGGTATCTTTAAGTTTTATTTCTAGTCCTTCAATATAGTCATCAGCATGGCTGGCAAGAATATTCCCGTTGTTAATTCTCTTCTCCAGATCCGGATTAATAATTTCAGTAAAATCATATTTTTTACCACCTATGTCAAGTATATCTCTCTGTAAATCGACAGATATTCCTCCGCTTTGCATTTCCAATGCAGCTTCAACTTTTCTTTGTAAATCATCTTGTTTAATTCGGTGCTCTAGTTTAATATTTTCCTTTTTTATGGCTTGTTTATCCTTTATTCTATCTATCGAACCTTGATGGGTAATTTTTGTACCTCTTTCTAAGATTTCAATTTTTTCAATTTCTGATTCCATTTCTAAGATTTCCAAATCTATTCCGGCTTCTAATTCCACTCTATCTAATTCTGTTTTTCGATCAATTTCTGCAATTTCTGATCTATGCTTTCCTCTCTTTACTAATTCCTTAGCAATTCTTATTTGTTCCTTTTCACTGAGAACTGCTTGTAATTTAGAATCTCCCTTTGCTGCTGCTAAGGCACCTTCTCTAGTTTCTATTTCAAAATTTTCCAATCCAATTTCCAGTGAGCTTTTTCTAGATTCATTCTTCTCCTCTTCTGTCATCTTATATTTTATCTCAATACTCTTCAAATGAAGTCCATACTCACCTAGTAATTCTCTCATTTTATTTTTTGCTTGCTCCTCTAACTGCCCTCTAACCTTCCTAAAATTGTCATTACTCATTCCTTTAAAAATAGTTTTTCTTTCATTATCTAACATCTCCTGTACAAACACGTGTACAAATGAATCATTGAGTTGGCTAATTTCTACATGATTCTCAAATATTGTTTCTACTAATCTTATTGCACCTATGTCTCTTGAACCCGTTGTACTACTTCCAGCCTGATCACCGATTGAAATTTTCAATCTAAAACTTCCAATTATTACAGGAGAGGAGGGCGATGGAAGATATTTGAAAGGCATTTCCAAATTTAAAGAGGAATTTCTATAAAATATGATTCCCTTATATCTGTCTCTAAATTTTGATTTACTGAGATCTAATTGCCTATTTTTTGGCCAAAACTCAGTTTTAGATGAAAATAGTATTACGTTTTCCATGTCAAAATCTATTTTTATCTTAGTCTGTAATTTCTTTGGTAAATCACTCATTCTATAATAACTCGCAATTGGGCTGCCTTCAAGTTTCCAATCATTGGCCCGGGAAAACATGTTTATCGAAACGTATCTCTGTATTTGAACTATTCAAGGATTAATCCGTATGAGTAAAGCACTACAATTGTCACTACTTCCTCGATTCAAAGCTTCATTAACTAGTAAATCTACAAAAATTTGATTATCATGTTCACCTTTAGGAATCCATAATCCGTTCTTTTTATGTAATGGGGCCCAAACACCATCACAACATAATAAATATGAATGTGTAGAATGGAATTCTAATGTTGATATATCTGCTAATGAGCCATTTATATCTCCAATACTACGGGTGAGACTATTATTTCCGGGAGTTTCTGAAATTTCATGCATCTCAATATAGCCCGCCTTTACCATGTCTCCTGTTACTGAATGATCTGAGGATAACAACTCTGCACAATTATCTCTGACGCTGTAACATCTGGAATCTCCTATGTGTATCAGGTCAACATACGCCGGGGCTTCTCCATCATAGGTAACCACTAATGCTGTTAGAGTAGTTCCTGATAGTCCAGGGGCACCTACTATTGAATTAACTCTCGAGTGACACATTCGGATCAATTTAGCATAAACTACATGCCTATATTTTTCTGATTTCCATTCCTCACTTCTCTTTTCCAATATTGATTCAATTCCTTTAGTGAATGCTGAGCCTACTTCTTTTGAGGCTATTTCACCATTTCTACCTCCGCCCATTCCGTCACATAATATCCCAATTTGGACATTTTTAATGGCAGTACACTGGATATAATCTTCATCTTTGTCCCGTTTGCCAGTAAGTGAGGAACCAAACATTCCATTTGTTCCATGAATTTCTACTCTGTCCATACTATCACTCACTATTTTTGCCCTCATCCTCTAATAATAATCTAAATTCAAATACAGATTGTATTCTTTTGAACCATCACTGGAAAGAACCCTATTCTTTCCTAAATTCATTGTCGGCATTATTCTGTTGTAAGGATATTTTGATTTAACTGTTACATAGGTTTATTGTTTTTCGAATAAATTTAAGATAGTTTTAACCAATATGTTCAGTAAGCACCTCCTATACGGCGGAGTGAGATAGATGACAGACTACATTCAAGATTTTAAATCAAAAATTGATGAAACATCTGTAAGAAAAGATTTTCCAGAGATAACAGATACTGAAATCCCTGTTTGGCAAGGTAATCCCTCATTCCTTTCGATGGTCGATAAATATGTTTTAGCAATACTAGTCTTTGGGTTACATATTTTATTTTTTATTGCAGAACAATTTGACTCTCCCGAAGGAGATGGCCAACTTAATGCAATAGTTAGTTTAATGAGGGCTATAATAAATGTTTCTGGAACTATGGGATTTGTTATTGCAGTCTTTTTCCTGGCAAAAATAAATCATTATGCAAATTTTTCTACTTCTGGTAGATGGACTACAACTTGGTTAGTCATAACAGGATTAGTACCATTTACATGGTATACAATGGATGTTGCTTCAATGATTGGCGGTTTCGTTGGTTCCGATTTCGATAATCCATTACCAGTCTGGAATAATCTGTGGTTTCTACCTCTGGGGATCATCTCTAGTACTATGATGATAATTCTGACTTTTATATATCAACATGCATTCCAATATGCAATAACTGATCGTAGAATTCATATCCGTAAAAGCTTTTTAATTGTAAATTCAAGCGTTCATGGGATTGCATTTGATAAGGTAGAGAATCTAAAAGCCAATCCGTCAATACTTGGACGAATATTTGGCTTCGGCAATGTGCATATTCTAACTGCATCAGGACTTGGCTTGCAACATGATTCCTTTGGTTCAAGCGTAGGAGTTGGCCAAGAAATGTCGAATGCTGCCCCAGGAGGATTAAGCAAAATTTTCTCTTTGATGTTTGGTTGGGTGACAAAACAACGCCAAAGGACTTCAGTAGGTCAAGACCCTGCTGATTGCCTTTATGGAGTCCGAAACCCAATGAAAATTTACAGATTAATAAATGAACTCATGGATGCCAATGCCGCGCTTAGCCAAAATAATACAAATTCAGACTAATCAATAAAAGCGTATCGTTCATAACCTATTGTCTTACGAGAAGGGGCTAAGGAGCATCCCAATGACCGAAGAAGATATATTAACCCAAGCAGCACAATGCATAACACAAGGCAATTATATGGGTGCTATGGAGATTTTTGAATCATACGTAACTGCAAATCCAAACGATCCTTCTGGATACCATGGATGGGCAGAAGCAGCAATGTTTGAGATCCAAGAAAATGGCAATATGGATGATAAAGGAAAAGATATAATAAATGAAGGAAAGATTCAATCTTACCTTAGAAAAGCAGCAGGCTTAGATTCAGATAATGCTGAATATTTAGCATCATATGCTAATGCCCTAATTGAGTTTGATAGAGTCCCTATGGCAATTAGAGAATTCCAGAAGCTTAGAGTATTGGGGGAAAAGTCAGAAGAAGTGGATGTATCTTTCCATTTGTATGAGGCTGCTAGGATGTTAATTGATTCAATAAATCTCAAAACTAATTTTGATCGTAGTGAAAAATTCGCCCAGCAATATATACCTATAGCAATAGAATTCGCTATTGTTGGCTTAGGGTTCTCTTCTGTTGAAGAAGCCATGGAATACATGGCTACCGAGGAATGAGGGAGAGGAAAATTTGTCTAGCGACCGAGTCATGGTCGCTTTCGGATACCATGGTGATTCATTTCATGGATCCCAAATTCAACCGGATATTAGGACTGTAGAAGGCTCTTTACAGAAGGCCCTCAAAAGACTAACTTGGTGGACTAAAGGTTGTTTGGAAATATGTAGTCGAACAGACGCAGGTGTAAGTGTTAGAATGAATTTAGCATGCATCAATTTACCTACTTCAGTGGCTAATAAAGTTAGTTTCAAGTCTATGGCTAGAGCGATAAACGATCAGTTACCAGTCGGAATGATAATATGGTATATTCAAAAAGTTCCCCAATCTACTAGGAGTAGGAAAGCTAATTCTAGGCATTATCTTTACCGCTTAGGTTCGGTCGAAGAATGGCCGCTAAATCCTAATATGGAATTAATGAAATCTGCTTGTTCAATAATTGAAGGTAGGAATAATTTTACTAATTTATGTAAGCTAGAGGGTGACTTAAATCCTGATAGAATTATTGATGAATGCACGCCTTGGGTTGATTCAAATGGCAATATAATTGGAATTTCTGTAAAAGCAAGGGCATTTCTCTGGAATCAAGTAAGAAGAATCGCATCTGCAATTGCAGGAGTAGTTTCTGGCCGTATAAGTTTAGATGCTTTACAATCAGCACTTTCCAATCCGCACATCCCAGTGGATTTTGGTAGGGCAAATTCTGATGGTTTGATATTATGGTCTATATCCCACGATGAAATTGACGAAATTATTGATTCTAGTTTTCCGGATGCAACACTTTTTACTCCAAGGCCGGCAGATCAAAGAGAATATAATAGATGGTTATCATTACTTAGGTATGAGACTTCAGCATTTTTAGAAAGAGAATGGTTAGTTAGAATCAAATTAGATTAATGTAAATTTCTTCACCATCTTTACAAGGCATACTTTCTCTAAGAAATGAAGGTGATATTATTTCCGCGGTTTTTACATGCCTAGTTAAATCGGGGATAAGAACGGCACAATCAATCCACTTTTCTCCCTCTTTTGAAATTCTAGCTCGAAAAGCAGTAGCCCCTCCGAATGACCTCCCATCTCTTTCAAATCCATGTATCCTATGAGATTCTGGACCATCTTGTGAGTTTCCTTTATCTAGGCCTGAAATTATTCTTAATATATTATATCCATCGACACTATCTTGAAATAAGTCAACATTTAATGTCCCGGGCCATGCACTATTCTCTAAAACTGCTTTAAATTGGTCTTGATAGTGCTTTTGAGCCATGAAAATATGGGCGCGCCCTAGGCCACTAGAAACCTCGCCTCGCAGCTCCATGGGGAAGTCAAAGAAATCTCCCTCATAAGGTTCGGCATTTTCCTTCATAACGTAAACGTTTGACCTTCGGTTAAAATTTGCCATCCTAACTCAATAACTCGCACTGTCTCTTTTGAAGATGTGTTTAGTACCGGATTGGTATGATTAAGATGAAAGAAATATATTTCAATATCATCATCCGTACGCTCTCCTAACATCTCTAAGGTTTCACTAATTGTTGGATGGGGTATTTTGGACATATCTCTATCTCTTAATTCATTTTTATCCCAAAATGTGCCATCAATTAGTGCATAGTCAATTTTTAGTTTACTAAACCATTCTCTTATGGATTTACAATTATGCATTTCCAATGTATCTCTCCAATCATCATGATCCGGTAAGAATAATAATGCATTATTACTACCTCTAATTATAATTGCATGAGTATCTGCGTACTCATCTCTATGAGGGACTTTTATGAATTCTAATTCGAAACCGCATCTTATTGAAGGAAAGAATGCTATGTTAGATTCTATTATTTCACATTCAAAAGGAGATAATAACTCCCTTTTCCTCAAAGCCTGAATAGAAGATTTACTTGCAAAAAAAGGAACTTCTTTTAAATTCATTACTTCTTTACCGAATTGTCCTAATCCTTCTATATGTCCAAGATGGGTGTGCGTTATGCTTATTGTATCGGGGATTTGAATTTTTTTATAATTCATCATTTTTGACCATAAATTTAATTGGTCAGCAATATTTCTGCCTGCTTCAATTAAATGAAAAGTCCCATCTTTCCCCTTTATTCCGCACGAAACAGAGTTTCTTTTTAAATTATAATTACTATGCGCAGCAATACAATTTTCGCATGAACATCCAGTCTGAGGGACTCCTCCATCTTGTGCAATCCCAAGAATTGTAACTTCTATTGATTCACTTTTCACAATACAGGGGAGGGCTATCATAAATTAAATTCATTCATCATTCTATGACGAATCTTCCGATGGAGCAAAGAACTCTATCCATGCTTGCATGTCATGGTAGCTGACATGTCGTGGATGCGCGAAAGATATGAACAACTTCAATCACAAGGTCTAGATTGGAATCCTCCAACTTTAGAATCTGCCAGCGATTCAAGATGTATGATGGATGGAAAAGAAATTATTATGCTTTCAGCAAACAATTATTTGAATTTAACAACCCATCCAAAAGTTGTCCAAGCTTCAATAGATGCGACCAAAAAATACGGTGCTGGTTCAGGTTCAGTTAGGGCAATTGCAGGAACTCTTGATTTACATTTGGAGGCTGAAAAAGTATGTGCAGAATTTAAAGAAGTAGAGGCAGCATTAATTTATTCTTCAGGTTATGCAACTAATGTTGGGCTTATTCCCACACTCGTCACTGGTCCAAATGATGTAATAATTTCCGATGAATTGAATCATGGTTCAATTATCGATGGAGTTAGACTTACTAAAGCATCTAGGGCCGTTTATCAACACAATGATATGGGGGCATTAGAAAATGTCCTCAATAATAATAAAAATTCTGATAGAAAATTGATAATTACCGATGGTGTCTTTAGTATGGACGGAGATATCGCACCGCTTGATGAAATAACAAATTTAGCAGAAGAACATGATGCCATGATATTCGTTGATGATTGCCATGGAGAAGGTGTTCTAGGGGGAGGAAGAGGAATAGTTTCGCATTTTGGTTTACAAGGAAGGGTAAATTTTGAAGTTGGTTCTTACTCAAAAGCCCTAGGTGTGCAAGGAGGTATATTGGCAGGCAGTGAGGATGTTAGGAATCATGCACTAAATCATAGCAGATCTTGGTTATTATCGGGAAGTCAACCCCCTGGCGTAGCAGCAGCCCAAAAAGCAGCAATTGAAGTTTTAATGTCAGAACCTGAACATGTGGAAAAATTGTGGAATAATACAAATTATTTCCTTAAAGAATTAAACTCTTTAGGCTTTGATACTGGAGTCAGCGAAACTCCGATAATACCAGTTATGTGTGGTGAAAGCATTATTGCTCAGAACTTATCTAAAGAACTTCGAAAAGAAGGCGTTATGGTCGGAGCGATTGTTTTCCCAATGGTGGCTCAAAATAAGGCTAGAGTCAGAACACAAATGTCCGCAGGGATATCGCGTGATGACCTTGACATAGTATTATCCGCTTTCGAGCGATGTGGCCAACGAATAGGCTTAATTTGAGATTAATCAAGGTAGTTATGTTATTCTTCATAGGAGATATTATCACCAAACCTCTATCAGAGATGATTCTGAGATTCCATGACCGATGAAGAAGAATTATTTACAATCAAAACAAATCATCTTGATTCAGGTATGAGAGGGATGCCAGTAGGGACTTGTCAAACATCTTACGTTGATCCATTGGAAGGAGTTCATTACGTTGGCTACCCAGTTGGGGATTTAGCAAATTTAGAAGAAGAAGATGTAGTCTTTCTCCTACTTCACAAACACCTGCCAACTCCAGAAGAATCTGAAGCATTCCGGGCCGAACTCACTCATAGAGCTGAAGAAATGCCAACAGGTGCACTTAGAGTTCTAGAATCATTAACTCCAGGTAGTGGCCATCCTATGGATTGGCTATCAATAGGAATAATGGCTCTTGGTGCCGCTGAAACTACTGGCGATGTAAAAATAGACTCTATGAATTTAATAGCTAGAATGCCTGAACTAATGGCCAGAATTTTTCTCCTTAGAGGAGGTAAGAAAGAAGAAATAAGGCCTAGAAAGCCTGAGTTAGGATTGGTTGAAAACTTTGTTCACATGCTAGGCGTTAATGGCGAAAAAGCAAAAAAAATGGAACGCGTCCTAAAATTCTTTTTCATTCTTCATATGGATCATGGAGGTGGCAACTTATCTACGTTCTCAGGAAAAGCAGTCGCCTCGGGCCGGGCATCTGTTTATGCATCTCTATCTAGTGCTATGAATGCATTATCCGGTCCCCTGCATGGACGAGCAAACCAATCTTGTTTAGAATTCATTCAAAGAATTGGAACTTCAGATCATGCTAAAATAGAGAAATTCGTGCGTGCGGAATTAGCTGCCCGCCGTCCAATATATGGCTTTGGACATGGGGTATTGAGGGCCGAAGATCCACGTGCAAGGCTGTTAATTGAATTGGGTTCAGAAGTATGTCCAGAAGATTCAAACTTCAAAATAGCCAAATCATTAAGGGAAGTTGTTCCTAATATATTAAAAGAAATACCTAAAATAAGTAATCCTTATCCCAATGTAGATTTAGCAAGCGGGAGTCTTCTGCATTCAGTAGGCTTTAGAAAACCTGATTATTATACTACATTTTTTGGCTGGTCCAGAGTAGCAGGAATATGTGCTCAAATAATGGATGAAAGAAATGCTAGAGATGGCCGCGGAACTCCAATTTATAGGCCTAAATATATAGCTAAAAATCAACCTCAAAGAAGGCTGTAATTTAAGCACTATGGGTCTTTCCTGCCCCTCTATGGCCTATTATCCGTGGTACTTCCCAAGGTAAGCTAGTTGCAGAAGTTTCCTCTAATATGGTGTTCAAACTTCTCTCCCAAGACCACTTTTTCCTCCATTTTTCTATGAATAAATTTCTTTCTTGATCTGATAATTCATGCCATGGAGATATCTCATCTCTGAATTCCAAAAGAATAGATTCATGTTGTTCCTCTGGAACTGCATACAGTTCAGCCTTTTTTTCATCAGTCAATGGTTTAGTAGCAGGTTTTGTCCATCTCGGATATCCATTTTTTAAAGTGGTCGAATAAGGGGATAAATTATCAGTTATCCCAGTAAGTCCGGCTTCTAATAGTAATCTTTCTATATCTGTGTCACAAGGCCATACATATATCGGATATCCTCTTCTATACTTGTTTAATCTTTTCAATCTAGGGCCTTCAAGTCCGACAGATAATCCTAAATTTATTCTGCTTTCTATTCCTCTTAGATATTGTAGCGAACAAGGAAGCATAGGCGAACCTTCTTTACGTTGTTTATTTAATAATCTGGGTAAAGAACTTATTAAAAATGAAGGTGCAGCGGTTATTCTTTGTGTCTTCCAATTCCCCCATTGTCGAATATAAGGTCTTAATCTACTAAATTTAAGTTTGCTATCAATTTGTTTTGCTGCTGAAATCAACTTAGGTTCAAAAGAATATATTATACTACTGCTTTCAGGGATATCGAGTGGGTCAAGGCTTTTTTCAATATATTGAATCATTTTTACCATGTGTTCTTTCCTATGTTTACCTCCTATCCAACCTCCTGCTTTACCGCTTGATGGATGAGGTGGTTTTAATTCAATGCATGCAAAAGCTCCCTCTTCAGTTAACCTTCTTATGAAGTGTGTATCATCTAACAAATCTTCTATCGGCCGGATAAAATTAGGTAATTCATCTAAAGTCATACATTCGGGATATTCTCCATTTTCAGTTTTTGAATCATGATGTAATACTAAGTGATTATCTTTTGTCAACCTTAGGTCAAATTCTACTCCATCGCTAACCTGTATGCCATAGGATAAAGCCTCAATCGTATTTTCTCTAGGTTGACGCCACTCCCCTCCATCGTCCATTAGTTAACGCACCTTGCTATTACACATAACTCTCATCATTTTATCATTGAATAAGCCCCAATACTAAAACCCTAGTACGTATACCGGGGTACAGGTATTGACATGTCAGGCACAATTGAACTAGACCGAGAATCAGACCCGCAAGCAGTAAGAGGATATGCATTTTATGACTGGGGTAAATCTGCATTTGAGACAAGCGTCACTACAGCAATATTGCCGGTTTGGTTTGGTGTATTATTCTTAGAAGCAAATGGTCTCACCACAACGATTCTTGGTAAATCTATGTCCAGTGACGCAATTTGGTCATTTGCTGTTGCAGGAGCTGCACTCTTGGTGGCTCTTGTCAGTCCTTCATTGGGAGTAATTGCAGATCGTCGTGCGATTAAGATATGGTGGTTAAAAATCCTAACTTACGTAGGGGCGGGGTCTACTTTCTTACTTTTTGCAGCGCCTTTCCTTCCTATTAGTACTCAATGGATATGGTTGATGGTAATGTTTGTTTTAGCAAATATAGGTCTCAATGGTGCTGGCGTATTTTACAATGCTTTACTTCCTCATATGGGTAAAGACGATGAAATGGACAGAATTTCTAATCTCGCATTTGCATATGGATATTTTGGTGGAGGTGTCCTGTTGGTAATTCATTTAGCCTTACTCACAATGACTGATTTTGCCGAATGGGCAACTCAATTTGCAATGGCATCTTCAGGATTGTGGTGGTATGGATTCGCTTTTTTAACATTTAAATGGGTCCCTGAACCACCGATTGAAAATGAGATGGAATCTTTAGGAATCAGAGAATCAGCATCTTTAGCATTTAGTGAAATCAAGAAAACTATTAGTGAGAGGAATAAATTCAGGACATTATTCATTTACATGGTAGCATACTTTTTCTTTATTGATGGGATTAATACTGTCACAGCATTAGGGGGGATTTTTGGAACTATCGTTCTCGGAATCACTGCTTTTGATTTGATGATAACAATTGTTGCAATTCAGTTTGTAGCTGCTCCATCTGCTATTTTATTTACAAGATTAGCCAAGAAGATAGGCACAAAAAAGGCGCTTACAATGTCATTAGTTGGTTGGGTAGTTCTTTGTTTCGCTGCTCTATCTTTCGCACCATTAGAGTTAGAATCTCATGATGAATACCAGATACAATTTGACTGGGATGAGGAACAAAATGTGTATACTGTTCAAATGGCTGATGACAATGTTCCTCAATTAGCTCAGAAATTGCAATATGATGAATCTGAATTCAACGAACAAGCGTGGGCGAGAAAATGGAGTCGCTTTCTTCCTGTAGAAATTGATCATCGCAGCGATACTATGAAATGGACGTTTTATGAAACTAATTCTGACGGTGAAGATGTAACTTACATAATGGCAATTCAAAACCCTAGTGTTTCAGATATTACTGCACTTCTCTCATCTATGGATGAATCTAGATTTAGTGCTAGCATTTCAGGCGGTAGTCTTGATTCCTCATCTAATATTGGTGTTGATCATCCAACAAGTCTTGGAGACGGTAAATTAGATGCTATACCAGAGGTTGCTAGAGATAAGGTATGGCAGCCTCTAGGTCTAGCAGTAGGATTTCAATTCTTACTTTTGGGCTGTGCAATGGGGACCTTATTGGGTGGTTCTCAAGGACTTGCTCGTAGTATGTTTGGCCAAATTGTGCCCGAAACCAGAAGTGCTGAGTTCTTTGGTTTCTTTGGTTTCTTTGGAAAGGTCGCTGCTTTAATCGGGCCTCTACTTTATGGTACATTGACTATAATGTATGATAGTCGTGTTGGAATACTTAGTATTTCAGTCTTAATTTTGATTGGAGCAGTTATGATGAGATTGGTCGACATTGATCAAGGTCGATTAGATGCCCAAGAAGAAGATGCACGTAATCGAGGATTAGTTTGAAATCATTCTTTAAAAAATATTCTATCAAATATTAAAGATAATTCTAGTAGTATTAACATCGGCCCACCTACTAAAAATAGGGATAATGGGTCTGGAGGTGAAACTATTGCTCCAAAAAGTAGTGAAATAAACCACAATGCCCTTCTATTTTCAAATATTACAGCCCTATCAATTACACCACTTCTTAGTAAAAGAATAGTTAGTAGAGGGATTTGAAAACCAACAATTGAAGAAAAATAAAGCCCTGTTATGAATCCTATCCAAGATTGCAGCCTCCATGTTGATGAAAGTCCAGCCGTACTAGCATCTTGAGAAAGATAATCTAGTAACGTTGGGATCAGAATTTCATGGGAATAAATCACTCCTATGAATGCTAATAATATGGAAAATGTGGCAGATATTAATATTACTCCAAAATTTAAATTTTCACTGTGGTGAAAATTTCGTTTAGCATCATTAATAATATTTTTTCCATTCCACGATAAGTCTAGTATAAGTGTTGATAAAAGAAATAAAATTCCTATTTTTACGGACATACGGAGTTTCAGTAATATTACTTCCATGGGCTGTAATATTATTATCTCTACATTATCTGGTTTGAATCCATCAGATTCAATTAACCATTCTATTATTATTCTACTTACTGGATAACCTATTATAAATCCAAATACAAATATACTTGTGAAAATATATATTCGTTTCTTAAAATGATTAATAAATCCTCTTAATTCTGCTCTTGGAATCAAATCAAAAACTTCATTTTCCATCATTATCACTTTGTATCATGGTTTTTCATATATTTAATTTCTCGTTATTATTGACAATATGTCCCCATCTTTTAGAATATGATCAAGTCCAACTCTTTGCCAATCGAATTTTGCACTTGGCCCTCTAACTCTAGCATATCTGAACTTTCTTACAAATTCCCGGTGTAACTTGACACAAACTTGTCTAACTGTACAAGTGTCTTTGACTATCAACGGTTCTACCATGTCTGCCTCTTGCCCCTGTGGTTTCAGATATATTGACATGAAATGTAAATTATTATAAATAAAATCCTTCATATCTTCAATCCCTTGTCCAGTTTTAGCAGAAACTTCGAGGACGGGCCATCCTTCCGGTAAACTATTTCTGGTCCTCTGTATATCATTTTCTGTGGCTAAATCAACTTTATTAAGGACAACAACCGCTCTGCTGTATACTCTATTACCTGCTAATGTATCTACAATATTGTCATCAGTTACATTTGTTCTTAATGTAACGGTGGCTGAAACTATTCCAAAACTTCGGACGATGTCTTGTATTTCTACATCAGTTAAATTTGTCTGTTTAACAGTAGATCTTACTACTATTCCTCCTCGATTAGTCCTAGTTATGAATACTTGCGGTGTTTTTTGATTTAATCTCAAACCACCTCTCCAAAGCTCATAATCCAAAATGTCAAAGTGAGAATCTTGAAATGGATCTACAACATATAAGACCATATCTGATCCTCTAATTACGTTTAGGATTTCCTTGCCTCTGCCTTTGCCATCAGAAGCACCTTTTATCAAACCTGGTAAATCTAAAATCTGGATTTTTGCCCCTCTATGTTCCATCAATCCAGGTATACAAGTTAAAGTTGTGAATGCAAAACTACCAATATCCGAATCAACCTCCGTAAGTTGTGAAATTAAGCTAGATTTACCAACACTGGGGAAACCAACTAATGCTACTGATGCATCTCCTGATTTTTTTACTTCAAAACCCGGGCCGCCACCACTTGCTTTAGAGTGCGCTTGAGCCTTCTCTTTACGTTCCCTTAGTGCAGCTATTTTGGCTTTTAATTTACCAAGATGGCCTTGTGTTGCTTTATTGGATTTTGTTTTGGTAATTTCTTCTTCTAGAGATTTTATTTGCTCTTCAATAGTCGCCAAATATATCACCTCTTTGAATCAAAAGCATCTTCCATTCTGCCACTTTTCACTCTCAACGCTTAGCCTAAGGTTATTGAATCCGGTGGCCTCTATTGCTCTCATCGTACTAAGCAAGACTTATTCTACTTATGCGGAGGCGTCATATGATATGGCAGATGTGATTTTGTATATCGTCGATCAGCATTCTTTATCTTCAATCCTCAATACTCCAATTTCTCAAATATTAACTATGCTTAATAGTCAAATATTTCAAAAAAACAGACCTCCAATTTATAATAATTTTCATAGGGATTTTGATGTCGACTTAGAGGGAGATTTATTGGAATTATTTGATAGTAATCCTGATATGAAAGTCACAAATCAAAGTCCCTTGGTTTATGAGTCAGAATTAAAATCTGATTTAATTTTATTACTTGCTAAATGGTCTTCTGTAGCTCAGTGGAGTTGTTGGGATGCCAGATTATTTTTATATATTGAACCATATATTGATAGAGATATTTCTGATACTTCAGACTTCTTAAGTCCAAAGATTTGGTCATCGTTCCAAAATGCAATATCTTTAAAAGATCAAGATTCCTTTGTAGAATCTGTAATTCTGGATTGGATGAATAGAAGGGAAAAATTAGGGGAAACAATGGAGCCTTCAGAAGATCCCAAAATACTGCCAACTATGTCTTCTCATGGTCTCTTGAGTAAATCATTATTTAATTTTATTAAATATTCTTTACAACATGATTTAGGCTTACTCATAGGCAGAGAATATCTGGATTCCAAATTATGGAATTTATACGAGAATAATATATTAGATTATAGGGGGTAAATTTGTTGACAGAATTAACTTTGACTCCTCCTCCTCCTAATAATTTAATACACCAAGCAGTCATTGTTCTTGGCAGATTTCAACCATTTCACAAAGGTCATATTTCTTTAATTAACAAAGCAGAATCATGGCGTATGGAAAACTCTCCCAAATCCAAATTAATATTGGCCATTGGTTCTTCTAATAGGCCAGAAACCATGGATAATCCATGGTCGTATCAAGAGAGAGAAGAAATGATAAAATCATGGATTAACAACCAAGATGGCTATGTCGATGTCATGATTGTCCCTATCCCTGATATTGAAGATCCTCCAAACTGGGTTTCTCATGCAGAAAAATATCATGGAAAAGGGGGTGTTTTTTTTACTAGTGATGAATACTCTGCTGATCTATACAAAAAATCAAACTGGAAAGTAATAATATCTCCACTTACGGAAAGAGAAAAATTCGAGGGGTGGCGAGTCAGAGCAACTGCACACATGATGTCTACGATAAGTGATATTGAAGCAATTCGCACTGTTCTTTCGCCATCGGTACATATCGACGTGATTAATTATCTAATAAGAATCAACGGATTAAGGCGCTTAGCATTCTTGGGACAAGGTGGAGAGCCAGTAGGATGAATAATCAAATATCACCATATTATTGCGTTTGCACCCCATGATAATCCGCCTCCGAATGCTACAGTTATTATTAAATCACCAGACTTTATTTTACCTTCTTCAACTGCTTCATAGAGTGCAATTGGTACACTAGCAGCAGCAGTATTCCCATATTTTTGTAAATTAATGAATGTCTTTTCAATGGGTAAATTTAAAGCATTCATTCCAGCCTTTATTATGTTTAAATTTGCTTGATGAGGTATTATCATGTCTACATCCTTTAAATCTCGATGCACTCTTTTGAGGACGTTTCTGACGGCCTGTGGCATTGCTTCAATAGCAAAATCCCAAACTGCCCTACCATCCATATGGAAATATTGCTCTCCTTCATTAAAATTATCTGATGATATTGGTTTTCTTATGCCTCCGGCTGGTATTTCTATAACGTCAGAACCCTTTCCATCTGAATGTAGCCATGTCCCTAATATCCCTCTGCCTTCCTCTACTTTTTGTAATACTGCTGCACCAGCGCCATCTCCAAAAAGGACACAAGTAGATCTATCACTCCAATTTACAATCCTACTATAAGTTTCGGCACCGACAACTAATATATTCTCATAATTATCATCTGCAGCAAATTTAGATCCAATTTCTAAGGCATGAATCCATCCTGAACAGACTGCATTTATGTCAAATGCACTTGCATTAATGCAACCTAATTTGTGTTGAATAATTCCTGCGGTAGATGAAAGAGGGACGTCAGGACTACTAGTTGCCAAAATTATCATGTCTACGTCTTCAGGTCTTATTTGGGCATCATCCATGGCCTTTTTACAAGCAAATACTGCTAAATCACTAGTACAAACATCTTTTTCAGAGATCCGTCTTTCTTTAATTCCTGTTTTTTGCGTAATCCATTCATCGCTGGTATCGACGACTTTTGCCCAGTCTTCATTTGTCATAATTTTTGGTGGGACATAGGCACCAATCCCAACAATTCCAACTGCAACCATCGTTATCGTGTTACATCATGGACTATTAGACTTTCAGATTTACTAACTACTCTTCTTTGATACATATATTCATGACTTCTGAAAAAAAACTCAGACTCCATCTCCCGCCTTCTCTGCCGACTCCACTGTCCTTCACTCCTCCAAATGGGACTCTCAGATCCCTGTGTAACCATGTATTGATCCACACCATTCCAGTATGGATGGATTCAGCTATTCTTCTTCCTTTAATCAAATCTTCAGTCCAAATACTTCCTGCAAGTCCATATCTAGTATTGTTCACCATTTCTAAAACTTCATCTTCTTTAGTAAATTTGTGCAGTGTAACTACTGGCCCAAATATTTCTTCTGTCGAGCATCTTGAATCAGGACTCAATCCTTCAACAATCACGGGAGCCATCCAATTACCTTCTTCAAAATTAACAGGTAAGTAAGGTTCTCCGCCAGTAAGTAACGTTCCTCCTTCTTCAATTGCTAAATTAGAATAATATTGTACCTTTTGCAAATGCTCCTTAGAAATCAAAGCCCCCAATTGTGTATTTTCATCTAACGGGTCTCCTATTTTCATAGATTCAACTTCGTTAATCAACTTATTTTTAAAATCATCATAAATTTCTTCTTCAACAAATATCCTTGAACCGCATAAACAGACTTGTCCCTGATTCAAAAAACCCGACCTCACGACTCCTGGTATGGTTTTATCTAAATCACAATCAGCGAAAACTATGCTAGAATTCTTCCCACCTAGCTCCAAACTTAGTTTTTTGAAAGAAGGTGCGGCAGATGCTGCAACCTTTGAGCCTGTGATGGTACCTCCAGTGAATGAAACAAAATCAATATCAGAATTTTCAACTAATGGTGCTCCAGTTTCTAATCCATTACCGTGAATCAAATTTACGACTCCTTTAGGTAATCCAACATCGTTTATCGCGCGCATCAATAAATCTGCAGTCATAGGAGTAAGCTCACTCGGTTTACAAATTACAGTATTTCCCATTCCTATGGCCGGCGCAACTTTCCAAGATAGTAGGTATAATGGTAAATTCCATGGTGTTATTAAGGCACCAACACCAACTGGTTTGTGAATGACGTAATTTCTTGCATCTTGCATATCAAACGTTTCTATTTCTATTTCTCTTATTATTTTAGCAAAAAATCTGAAGTTTGCAATAGATCTTGCTGCATCTACTGACCTAGATAATGAAATAGGTTTACCTGTGTCTCTACTTTCAAGTTCTGCAATTTCTTCATGCCATTCCTCGAGTTTATCTGCAATCTTATCCAGCCATAAGGCTCTTTGAATGTGAGATAACTTTCCCCAGCCTTTTTGAGCATCCTTTGCTGAAGTTATTGCTTTTTGGACATCTTTTGAATTTGATATAGGTATTCTACATATCTTTTTTCCTGTTGCTGGTTCTAGATTTATAATCCAATTTTCCCCGGACTGTCTACAAAAATCTCCATTTATATAATTTTGAAGATCCATATGTATCCAACTCATGTATCCTGTCCTTCATTTTTAAACGGATCAGATTTAATTGCTTTTGCAGAATACTCTTTCCAATCTAATGAAAAACTATCTTGATTAGGATCCCACTCATCCCAAGTGACAACTTCTTCAAGTTTAGTTAGGTATTGAGGAGGGACAATACCTGGGACAATGAATGCCTTCTGACGATGTAATGGATATGGGTTCCTGAGTTGTATGCCCAAAACTCCCAATACTGCTCGAGTTACGTACCAAGTTGCTTGGGAATTCCAGCCATGGGCAATTTTGATTACTATTCCAAGACCTTTAGGCCAGTCTGGATGTATTATTGATAGCCCTAGTAAACCATCTGCTCCTTCTTTTGCAATTAAAGTACCCTTTCCGGCTTTGATGCAAGTAGAATCCAGTCTGTTAAAGCCCCCAATTAAGTCAGGGTGCAGATTCATTGATTCCCAAATCCAATCATCATCTTTTTCTACTGCAAGTCCAGCAAACATTACTGCTAGCTCATCAACCGTGTTTGAAACGGTTGGTAAACCGCATCCATCTTTTGCAACCCTAACGGGTTCCCAATCAGGTTTGTTCATCATCCTTCTAAGGACATTTAAAAATTCAGGAAACCATGGTGAACTTGGAAGAGTATATCCTGCTCTACTCATGCCCATTCTCCTCATGCCTCTTAACATTCCTGCATGCTCGCCTGAGCAAGTATGAAACCATCTTCTCGGCCTCCTTACTTGCCTGCCAAATTGTATCAATGGAACATCCAACGGGCATTGCATCAATCCCCATTCTGATTCACTCAGCATCGATTGAGCAGCAGAAACATGCTCAGTATCGCCATTATGTGATGAGCAACAAATCGCCTTCTGTTCCCATGTCAAATCTTCTTTTCCTAATGCTTCGGCAAAAGTTTTCATCATTAGTGGCTTCATCATGGATCGCCCGTAAACTAGTACATTACCCCCGAATGAATGTATTATTTCATCACCGTGAGCCCATGCAATTGCTCCGTGAATAGTATTTTCCGATATGTCCATTCTACGAAAATCCACTAAAGGTTCCCATTCAACATCTCTTCCTGTGGCTATTCCTGAGAACTTTTCTCCAAGTGGAGTTGTTGGATATATTGCAGACCCAGGTCTACCTGGTGCAACACTTGAAGGCCTTTTACGAGGTTCCTCATTCATGCTCAGGCATCTCCATTTATTCTTGGGACTACTTTATTCATAAAAGCAGTCATATTTCTTTTCACACGTTCATTATCATGATTGAAAAAGTCGAACCAACACATTAGTCTATCATCCGAATTAAATCTAGCATTAATTTGTTCTACAACTTCTTGTACATTTCCTATCACTGCATTGTCAGTTGCCTTTTCTAATTTATTAGGATCAATTGTACCTTCTAATGCATTCCAATATATTGAAAGAGCACTTTTAGCTTCTTGTCTAGCAACTAAACTTTTTTCCTTAGAAGTCAAATCAGCTTCATCATTAAGAAACACCATAATGGTTCTCGGCATCATACTTCTTTTCCATGCTCCTCCATCTTTGTGATAATTTGTTGTAAAACGCTCATGAGTCTCTTCTATTATGTGAGGAGGAGTTATGCTAAGATTAAATACTTGCACAGGCCTCCATTTATTAGCTTCTATTTGTAAATTTTTATCATGACTGCCTATTACTACATTCAACAATTCTTGTCTCCAATCTTGAGGAATTGTCTTAATATCTTCAAATTGATATCTTCTATTTATTTCAATTTTATCTGGGGTAATTTTTAAATCTCTGAATTCTTGTGCTTTACTCTGAACTCGTTCCCAATCCTCATCTGAGTAAAAATTAGTTCTTGTTAAAATTGTCTTTCGAATATCTTGACTAGAAATTGTTTCCCCATTCAATAATCTCAGAAATATTTCACTCGCTTCAGCAAATATTTGACCTCTTAGTGCCGGCCATGCTAATTCTTCAACGGGATCTCTCGGAACAATTCCATACGGCCTAGCCATGAATTCAAAACGACCTGCAGAATACCCAATATGCAATTTTCTTTTTTCATTTTTATCCATGCCATGCAAGGTTAAAAATGAACCAATTCGTTCTGCATGTGATATTGGCCCTCCACTTGCTAATATACTCATAACTGCACTGCCAACTTCCATACTCTTGGTTATTGAAAACATTTTGTGAGCAACTTGAACAAAATCTGTACATAAACCAACTTCTCCTGGGTAATGAGGTACAACTGGCTTTTTGTTGCCCTTCTGAACTTCTGTCGATAGATGGGCTTGTGCGACCCAACCAACTCCAAAACCTAAATTGTCAGCAGTTTTTACTTGATCAAAAAAGTTAGAAAACATCTCGCTTTCTGAAGGAGTACGCTCTGATGAATCAGGTGTTTGAGAAATTGAAAAGAATATGTCGAACTCCATTACTTCACCTCAGATAGAACGCATTCTTCCACCATCGACAGGCAGACTGATACCCCTTATTGACCCACTTGTTGGTAAACTTAGCCATGTTACTGCAGTAGCAGTCTCTAAAGGATTGACCAGCCTTTGAATTGGCACACCTTTCATCCATGTGTCTCTAACCTCTTCTGTGGACTTACCAGTTTTCTTAGATATTGATTCTGACAATGAACCGAGCCTATCAGTATCAGTAAATCCTGGTAAAATATTGTTAATAGTTATACATGGCGGTAATTCACGGCTTAATGATTTTGACCATGACCCCATTGCCCCTCTAAGAGTATTTGAAAGCCCAATATTGTCTATTGGCTCCCTGACTGAAGTGGAAATAATATTTATTATTCTTCCCATATTACTTCTTTCCATTCCTGGTACTAACATCTGAGTTATAGTATGCGATGCATAGAGATGTCTTTTAATTGGGCCCTCAAAATCTGCAATATCATTTTCTAACAAAGGACCTCCAGGGGGGCCTCCAGAATTATTGACAAGTATTTGTATGTCTCCAATTTCTCCAATAAGTTTAGATAAACTTTCCTTTATTGATTCAATTTTTTCTAAATCAAGTACTAGAATTTTATGATTATTTCCGCTCATATTCTCAATTAACTTTTGCAACTCACTTTCATTTCTTGCACAGGCAATAACATTCGCACCAGCCCTAGCCAACATCTGTGCAGTTGCCTTCCCTATCCCTTTTGATGCACCACAAACAAGTGCATTATATCCTTTCAAAATATCTTCCGCAAATGGAAACTTTTCATTTAATATATCCTTCATATTTTATCCTCCTTAGTCAATATAGTGCGCATATGTCTCTTTAGTTAATTTTTCTCGTACAGATTTCAAAATATCTTCGGATGCATTCCTAAATGTTGGATATTTGCTGTCACCCTGAGGTCTTTTTAACTCTCTCCATCTATTTTCATCATATGCAATCAAAGCTTCTTTCATTAACACACCAGCTAAGACCAGAGTTTCAAAACATAAATCTTCGTACGTCATTCCCCGTGTGACAGGCACTTCTCTTCTCATTAAGAGGTTTCCAGTATCGACTCCATTATCACAAAAATGGGTTGATGACCCGATTGGAATATCATGATAAACTGACCACGCAGGTGATGCTGAACCTCTGCACTCTGGTAAAAGTCCAGGGTGAGAATTTATTACTCCATCTTTGGGATAATCAAGGATAACACCTCTTATTATTCGAGTTCCTCCGAAGACTATCAGATCTAATTCGTAATTTTGTATCAGTGGCATGACTTCTTCTGAGTTATGAATTTTAACTGAAACTACTTTTATTCCATTTTCAACGGCTTGTTGCTTAATTGTTGGTGCTATTGGATTACCCTCGATTCTATTTAGAAATTTTACCCTCTCTTCATCAGCTATCTTTGAATCTTCCTCAATGATTATTTCTGGCACAAAATCTTCAGAAAGTAACTGTTTTAACATTTCACGGCCATAAGGATGTTCTTTTAGAAGTAAGTAGGCAAATCGCGGCTTAGCCATATTATCATATCTCGGAGAAGGTGCTCATACCCGTTCTTTTCGGTCCTATGTTTATCTAAAGTTAGGGGGTAACTCGGCTTCTATCGCGAGGGAATAGTACAACTTCACGTACATTTCCTGTACCAGTCAGCACCATCAATAATCTTGCCACTCCCAATCCCCATCCAGCATGCGGGGGTGCTCCGTATCGAAAACCATCGGTATAGAATGAGAAATCTTTCGGATCCAAATCCATGTTTATTAGATTCTGTTCTAAGACTTCTACTCTGTGCTCCCTCTGGCCTCCTGAAGTCATCTCATCTCTCCCATAATTTAGGTCGAAACCACGACTTAATTGCCCTCCGGTAGAGCTTTTCTCATTTTCTTTATGATGTATGTAAAAAGGCTTCATTGCCATGGGCCATCTTGGTATGAAATGGAAACCAGGATATTTTGAAGCAATAATGTCACAATGATGACTTTCTATGTCATCTCCCCAATTAATTTCGGCCCCTCCTGATTTGACAATCTCAATTGCATCACAATACGATATTCTTGGGAATGGAATAGTAGGAATTTCAACAGTTATACTTTTATCTCCTTGGCTAATTCTAAATTCATTAATTATATCAATTAGATTTTGGTCAAATTCTGCAACGCATGTCCAAATGTGATTAATCATTCTTTCTTGTACGCCCATTACATCCTCATCATCCATCCACGCTCCTTCTATGTCGAATGAAATAAATTCATTCAAATGGCGATAAGTATCATGCTTCTCAGCTCTAAATGCAGGGCCAATTTCAAATACTCTTTCTAGGCCTCCCAAAACTGCAAGTTGCTTGTACAATTGTGGAGATTGACTCAGAAAAGCTGGGGTATCAAAATACATCATTGGAAATAGATTCGTCCCTCCTTCGGAAGCACTAGCTATTATTTTCGGACTATTCATTTCCATAAAGCCTTCCTTTATCAGGTGCTCTCTTCCATATTGTAACACCTTACTTCGTAATTGAAAAATAGCATTAACATGTGATCGCCTTAAGTCTAAATATCTATTATCTAATCTTACATCAAGCCCTACATTTACATCATCTGTAACTCCAAGTGGAAGTGGCGTCTCAGCACTTGCTAAGATTTCTCCGGATGAGACATTAATTTCATATTCGGGTGCAGGTAATTGTTGCCCCTCTGGAACCTTGGGGGGGCGTTTTTGCGCTACTGTCCCTGTTACTTTAATTGTTGATTCCCGTGTTGCAGATTGGATAGAATCAAATATGGACGCCTCCATATTATCTTTTTTTAGAAAAGCCTGAATGTTTCCAGTCCCGTCCCTCAACATCAAGAAGCAAATAGCGCCTCTTCCTCGAACAGTTTCTGCATAGCCTGCTATTGAAACTTCTTTTCCTAATATCTTCGAACCGCCGCTCACTACTTGGCCAATGGTGTGAGTCCTATAGGCTGTTGAGTGCCAGTCACTACTGTCTCGCATATTCTTCCGAGTCATGACATGGTTAAGAAAGATATTATTTCTTTAATCGTCATTATACTAAATTTGTCATGTTCATTCTTCTTCTTCAATGGCTATTTTTGCTCCAATGACTAAAAATGCAGTATGTCCCATAGGGGCATTTCCCGGCCTAACTCCTCCCTTACTTGCCTTAACCCATTTTCTTTCTATCATTTCACCAGCCCATTCTACTATCATTCCATTATTTTCAATTGATTCCCAAGCCTTTTCCAGTTGAATTGTAGTCGGACAATAGCATGCCAAACGGCCTCCATATCTCAGTAATTTTCCCACTCCTGGGACTACTTCCCATGGTTGTGCTATATCAATTATTATTGCATCCAATGAATCGCATATATCCTTAATAGAATTACCAACTTTTTGAAATTCACCTTCAATCAAATGCCATTTAGGGAATTCAGAGAGTATTTCTTCTAATCTATCCATATTTTGTTTTCCTACTAAAGCATGCTCATGACGTGACTCAACAGAAATTAGTGTACCAGAAGATCCTAAGACGCTAGCTAAATTCATGGCGAGACCCGCAGACCCGTGTCCGCCTTCTAATACTCTGGAGCCCACTCCTATTCCAAGCCAAGAGATTAGAAATCCAGAATCCTTGATTCCAATAGTTTGGGCTCTTCTAGCCATGTTCCTTCTTGCTTCTGGAAGTGCCGCTTTGACTATTGTTAGGGATTTATGCCCTACTACAATCCTATCTCCAATTTTATATCCATTAAGAAGTTTCGAAGCATCAAATCTTCCAAGGCCTTTGACTTTAATTTCGCCAGGGATATTATTCAACAAGTAGGCCCGGCCATCATCTTCTCTGAGGGCAACCCATTGGCTCTCCTGTTCTCTTTCCACATCCATCCGAGTACATTTACTCCTTCAATACCTTCGTTAAATTATTGATTTCATTATTGACTTTGAAGTTAAAAGTCATCTTTAGTAGTATATAGTTATATGAAATTACTCATCCGAATGTTTTTGTGGAGTCTATTAATCATAAATCATTCAGGCCGGCCTTTTACATGTCATTATTATTAATATTAATGCCATTTTCAGGAATTTTAGTGTTTGAAGAAATTAAAGAAGAACCTATTGAATTATCACAAGTTAATGTACCACTTTACGCAACTAGCCCTGGGCATTCTGTTTTTGGAGAATATGTCGGAGCCCATTGGTGCGGGCCATGCATGAGCAGTGCCACTCCTTCTTTAGATAATTTGAAAACTTCAAATCCAGAGGATTTTACATTTGTTTCCTTTTTCGAGTCTCAGTCTGGTTGGCCCTCAACGTCTCCGATCGATCGGAGCGAACATATTATGGAAGCTTCTAGTGGATATCCAACTTTTGCTTTTGCTGATCAACAATCAGGATCTTGCTTCAAAGTAGGGGCTAGCGGCACAAATTATTATGACTCTGACTTTTCAAATGGAGGTTGCATGAGTGCAAATTCAACCGATTTTAGTTTGAACTTATTGACGAGTTTAAATACAACATCTGAACAAGTAACAATATCTCTCAATGTCACTTATTTAGGGGCATCTTCTATATCTGTGTATATTTATGGCGCAATTACGGAAAAAATAGGTGCTGATGCATATGATAATGGAGTAAATCCACATCATAACTGGAGAGAATGGTTATTAAATGACGATCAAGATGGTTTTACTGAAATTACACTTTCTTCTAGTGGAGATTATGAGCTCCTAACTTGGGAGATGCCTTTAAATTCAGTCAGGGCTACAGGAGAAAATTCCCAAATAGAAAATTTTTGGCCAGTGTTTGCTATCATGGATGGCCCCCATTCTTCATTTAATTCGGTAATAGCTGCAATTGATTTAGACATGGGTCCCTTGATTGATATAGGTATTTCTGAATTTTCTGTGACTAATGAAGCCGGAACTATTGGATTTCAATCTGGTGATATTTTAGACATTGCCGCCATTATATCTAATAATGGTGCTGAATCTTATGGAGATGGTGGCTCAATATCTCTTTACTTACTCGACGGTTCAGAAGAAATCAATTTAGGTAATGCGGATATAGGGACTCTTAATTTTGGTCAAACACAAGAATTCGAATTACAGTTTGATTCTTCAGAAGTATCGCTATCTCCCTCTGGGTCTTCTGTTTTTAGGGTCAAAGTTAATGATTTAGAAGGCGACCGTGTTTCTTCAAATAATTATTTCGATACTTCAATCTTTCACGATATGCCTCCAATTGCCGTTAGGCCCACTTCTTTAGGTTCTTCAATTTTGGAAAGAGGTGAAAACATTGCATTTGAGTCCAGTGCTCTAGCGAATGATATGATTGATAACATGTCAACTATGCAACCAATTTTACAACATTCCAAGTCTGGTATCTCTGATTGGAGTGATGACTGGATTACAGATATTTCTGTTTTAGGTGCCGGGGTAGGTTCAAAATATATTCATACCTTGACGACTGATATCAATGCCGAAACAGGAAGTTATGATATCCGCATGGCATGGCAAGATGCCTCTGGTCAATTTAGTGACTGGCTTATTGTAGGGGGTATATTTTCATTACAAAATTCTCTTCCTAGAGTTCTAGGAAGTGATGACGTAGACTATATCGGAATGCCAACTGTAAAAATCGATATCATTGAAGAAATTTCACTAATAGGACTCGTGGAAGATGCTGAGACCGACTTGTCTAATTTGATCATTAATAGTACAGACTCTGAATTCTATGGTTGGAATTCTGCCACTCTTGAAATAAGTGTCAAATTCCATAGATTAGTCATGGATAATGGTAATCCAGTGCCTCAGGGAATATTTGTTTCAATTAATGATGGAGAAGGGACAAATCAAGGTATGTTGATGTTCAATGTCATTGGAAATGGAGCACCTAGGTGGTCACCCATACCTACTATTTCAATTAACGAAGGAGGATCAACAAGCTTTGGGTTGTCGCAATTTCTTTCTGATACCGATGATGAAGGAAAAAACGCCCCCGTATCAAATCTAGATATATCTATTGTATCGGTTTCTGATGATTCTTTAGTTGAAGCCTCAATATCTGGCCGGTCATTAACTGTAGGAACTATTGATTTGGATTCTTATGGAGTAGTTGATGTAATTATTAGGGCTGATGATGGAGAGCAGTATTCTGACACTACGGTCTCTATTCATGTGATAAATATTAACGATGAACCAATTATAGATTTATCTAAATATAATAATTTAGAGATAAAAGTCAATGAGATGAGTACTATCAATATTCTTGATTGTTTATTCGACGTGGATGATGATATTGCCGATATGTGGGTATCTGCTCATAGTCTGTCTGAAGGTTCCGTTAATTTAAACCCTTTAACTGGTGAATTGAGCATGTTTTGGGAGAATGCTGGGACTAAAAATATCATAATAACTGCAACTGATCGTAATGGAGCATGGGGTACTTCGACATTGACATTAGAAGTTCTTTCGAATAAATTACTTACTTGGGATGAAGATAGCAATAATGGTGATTTATCTGTATCTTACGACACAATTGGATACAAGACAGACCCAGTATTTCAGATAAATAATATTGGAGATTTACAATTATCTCAGATTGAGATCACTTGGACCATATGCAATAGCATTACAGGAATCTGTCATTCATATGGGGAGGAGAATTCCTTTGGCTCATTCATCACATTATCTCAAAGTGGCGGTGGATTAATGAATGGAGATTATATAACTTTACAAGTAAGTGCATTAGACTCTGAAGGATGGTTGAGAGAAACTTCTGAGATATTAAAAATATTTGCACAAAAACCTGATTCTGATGGCGATGGGATTCAAGATACGGATGATGCATTCCCAAATGATCCTTCTGAATCAAAAGATTCTGACGATGATGGCGTTGGAGACAACTCCGATGCATTCCCAAATGATCCCTATGAAACTCAAGACATGGATGGAAACGGAATTGGAGACAATGAGCAATACGCCAGTAGTCAATCTGTGCCCAGTGCTTCGTTATCGTTAACAATCATAACAATTATTGGTGCAGCTATGATAGCTCTTAAAAGAAAAATATAAATTTTAGATTAAAAATATATTAATGTTATCATTTAAAATTTGATGGGCAAATATCTAACTATATTTACACAACTTCAAGAAGGTGTCATGTGCAGGATAGAATTACGAGGGTGCCTTATGAACGATGAAGCAGATATTGCTGAAGAATTAGAACCCTCTGATGATCCATTAGATTCTTGGCTGGATGGCGCTGCATTTGGCGTTTCAGCAGATACTGATGAGATATGTAATATACCTGTTGAAGAATGGATTCAAGATATTAAGATGGAATCAACTGCTGATGTTCCAATACCAGAAAAACTAGTAGATAGGGTAATCGGCCAAGAGGCGGCAGCCATTGTCGTCCGCAAGGCTGCAGAACAACGTAGGCACGTGATAATGGTCGGTGAACCAGGAACTGGTAAATCAATGCTGGCTCGTTCTATGACGGAGTTTTTACCCAAAGAACATTTAGAAGATATTTTAGTATATAGGAATGTTGATGATGAAAATGAACCAAAAGTCCGTACAGTACCTGCAGGACGTGGTTCTCGAATCCTCTCAGAACGAAAAGCACATATCAAAATACAAAGAGAAAAAACCAATCGTACACTATTGTTTATCGTATTAGTAGTGGGGGCAGCATTATTATTGGCAACAATAAGTTCAGGTGAAATTATTACTTTTATATTTGGTTCCTTTTTATTAATTTTTGGTTATTTTTTCCTCAGAACTAGGTTAACTTCAGGTGATGAATCAAACATGCCAAAATTATTAATTAAACATGATTTAAGTGATAAACCTCCATTTATTGATGCTACTGGGACTTTGGCTGGGGCATTACTGGGGGATGTCAGGCACGATCCATTCCAATCTGGTGCTGATTTAGCAACTCCTGCACACGAAAGAGTTGAGCCAGGGGCTGTGCATCGGGCCAATAAAGGAGTTTTGTATATTGACGAAATTCGAATGTTGAGGATGGAAGAGCAACAAGCACTTCTTGTTGCTATGCAAGAAAGGAAATTAGCAATTAGCGGACGTTCTGAAAGATCATCCGGTGCTCTAACTAAATCTGAACCAGTTCCTAGCGACTTTATTCTTATTGCTGCTGGAAATTTAGATGGTATTAAAAATATGCATCCTGCTTTAAGAAGTCGAATAAGAGGTTATGGTTACGAAGTTTATGTTAATACTGATATGCGCGATACAGCTCGAAACCGTCGTCGCCTCATTCGTTTTATAGCGCAAGAAGTCAGCAATGAGCAATCTAAATCTACAGGTAAAGATATCCCTCATTTTGATAGAGAATCTACGTCTTTAATATTAAAAGAGGCACAAAGGAGAAGCGGCAGGAGAGGAAAATTATCTCTCCGCCTTCGTGAATTAGGTGGATTAGTCAGAATAGCAGGAGATTTAGCTGCTGAAGAAGGAGAAAAGTTGACTCGTTCTAAGCATGTAGTTAGGGCACGTATGATAGCCAAACCTCTGGAACAACAGGTTGCAGATAGATATATAGAAAGACAAGCGGATTATTCTATGTTAGTAAATAGCGGCAATAGGATAGGCAGGGTAAATGGTTTGGCAGTCTTAGGTGCAGATAGTGGACTCTCAGATTATTCGGGTATAGTTTTGCCTGTGGAAGCAATGATAACTCCTTCTCAAGGTAGGTCCGGGCATGTAATTGCAACAGGTGGATTATCAGATTTAGCAAAAGAAAGTGTAGTAAACATAAGTGCTGTTGTTAAGAAATTAACTGGTAAAGATATCAAAGACTATGACATACATGTGCAATTCCCTGGGACGCATAATGTCGATGGAGATAGTGCATCAATAGCAATGGCAACTACTATAATTAGTGCATTTGAAAACATACCAATTGATCAAAACTTAGCGATGACAGGTTCTCTTTCAGTCAGGGGAGAAGTACTTCCTATTGGAGGAGTAACTGCAAAAATTGAAGCAGCAGCAAAATCAGGTATTAGTAATATCATTATCCCTCGATCCAATCTACAAGATGTTTTAATTGATGATAAATGGGCAAATAAAATTAATATTATTCCCGTGGACTCATTAGATGAAGTCTTACATCACGCCCTTGTTGGTTCTGAAGATAAGGTAAGTTTGGTTGAAAGGTTAGCGAATATCGTAGATACAATTGCTACCGTCAAAGATACACAACCTTCTACATAGGTTTCCCTAACTAACCATATGATAAATGATTGGTACATCTAAATGACTACATGGTAAAGAACTCCCGCTCTCCAATGGGTATTCTTTTCCTAGTTGTTTTCGTAGATATGATAGGTTTCACAATAGTTATTCCTTTTTTGACTTATTTTGTTCAAGACCTGGCAGCATCTGATGGTATTATTAATACTGGAAAAAGAGATTTATGGGTAGGAATAATAATTTCGATTTACTCGTTTGCCCAATTTTTATTCACTCCGATATTGGGTTCATTAAGTGATAGGATAGGGAGAAGGCCGATTCTATTATTTGGCTTGGTTATGAATACTATTTTTTTCACAGTATTTGGGCTATCTAGTACTTTGGCAATGGCATTCATAGCGCGATTCCTTGCCGGGGCAGGGAATGGGAATATAGCAGTAGCAAGGGCGTATATTGGCGATATCAGTGATCCTTCTATGGTTGCTAAGAGAATGGGTGCATTAGGGGCAGCCTTTGGTCTAGGCTTCATGATTGGCCCATTTGTTGGTGGGTTATTGTCAAATCCTGCATCCGGCATAGGGGGCCCATTTGAAACTGAGTTTTGGGTCAAGTATCCTTATCTTTTACCTTGTTTAATTTCAAGTTTGTTGTCTTCAATATCACTTATATTGGCGATAACTAAATTACCTGAAAGCCTTCCAAAAGAGAATAGAAATACAAATGCAAATTCTTTATTAAATAGCCTTAGAGGTACCTTTACTAATATCGCCAAAGTTGTTAAAATTCCTGTGATATCCACTCTAATATTTACAAATTTCTTATTTTTAATGGGTTTTAGTATGATGCATGGGACATTTATTCTATTTACTGCTATGAGTCCTGAAGCAGGTGGTTTAGGATTTGATACAATGCAAAACGGTTGGGTATTTGCATTCATAGGACTAATGGGTGTAATAATACAGGGTGGCCTAATAGGTAAACTCACAGATAGGTTTGAAATGAATAAATTGATGATTTTAGGTACTATTACTTGTGGTTTAGGCATTGCCAGTATCCCATATGTCCCTAGTGAAATGAGTTGGTTAATATTGCTATCTTCTGCATTTATATCAATTGGCCATGGTTTATTTTCACCTACTCAATCATCTTTGTTAACTTTTGAATCTTCAAAAAAGGGGCACGAATTAGGGGTGGTGATGGGGGCGCAAGAAGGCTATGGAGCATTAGCTAGGATATTCGGACCTCTATTAGCAGGCTACTTATGGTCATTGACGGTCGAAGGCTCAGGATTTTGGACATATCATACATGTTTTAGAGTTGCAGGTTTGGTTTTCATAGTTGCAGCATTATTACAGTTAAATTTGATTAAAAATTCAGAACTATCAAAAACAATTACCCGTGTCGAGTAATGGTATGTCAATACCAGCAGTTGTTGCACATGGAGGGGCAGGTCCCGGGCCAGAAAGGACTGAAAATGTAGAAATGGCGGTAAAAAATGCTGCCAAGATACTAGAATCGGGTGGTTCAGCGATAGAGGCCGCAGTTAGTGCATGTATTATTTTAGAAAATGATCCGGTCTTTAATGCCGGAACTGGAGGAGTTTTTAGGACAGATGGATCTGTACTTCTGGACGCATCTATTCAAACATGTGATGGCAGTATTGGATTTGTTATAGCAATTAAAAATACTCCCAATCCCATAGAAGTCGCTGCCGCCCTTTTGAATGAGGATATCAATGGACTTACTGGCGAAGGAGCTAGAGTTTGGGCTGATGAAAGAGGTTTTATCAATTCCAAAGTTCAAGGAGGATTGCCTAGTGAAGGCATTGGAGACACAGTAGGGGTAATAGCCAGGGATAAAAATGGCTTATTTGCCTGCGCGACAAGCACAGGAGGTTGTTCATACAGGCCACCGGGAAGGGTCGGAGATGTCCCTCTGCCTGGCTCTGGATTCTGGACACAAACCGGACTTTCAGTAGCAGCAACAGGTAATGGTGAGGAAATAACTAAGAAATTACTAAGTTATAGAGTATTAGAAAAAATTAGAATTTCTAAATGTACATTATCCGAGGGGATGGCATGGGGGTTGGAAAAATTTATTGACGACTCTATTTCAGTGGGCTTAATCGCTCTTGGAGATGAAGGAAAGGGCGTTGGAGTCTCAAATACCGATATGCCCTGGTCCGCTTGGTTAGGGGATATATAGGACATTAAATAGGGATGCGCTTAAGGACAACTCTTCAGTCGCGGCATCAGAGATGATATCATGTCAGACCTTGAGATACGTATTCAACAGATTGCTTCAGTCCTAGGACAGTTAGATGATACCCAAGTACCTCGTAATATCAGGTCTTCAGCAAAAGATGTAGTTGACAAGTGGCTTTTGAACAAGAATAAAGATATGGATATCCGTTTAGGGATGACTGCATCAACATTAGATGATATTTTCAATGATCCAAATCTTCCAGGTCACTATGGGCCATTATGTCTCCAAATACAAACCGCATTGGAAACACTTCTTACTGAAGTACGGTAATTTCAATTAGGTAAGTAACATAATTAATATGCATCACATACAAGTCCATACCAAGGGGCTTAACTATGGGAGAAAATGATATCGAATGGATTAATCTTTCATATGCTAACATTGCCACAACTTCTCCAGGGGCATATAAGGAAAATCTAGAATGGTCAAACTCCTTAGCATCTTCTGGAGCTGCAAAATTTGATGGAGAATCAGAAAAAAATGCTATGATTCCACTAAGAAAATCAGCCTCAAATCTACTAAATTGTGATATGAAAGATATTTGTGTCGGCTCTAGCGCTACTGAATTACTATGTTCTTTAGCATGGGCCATCGCGCCAAGGAAAGGAAGTAATATTGTTTCTACTAAGGCATCCTTTCCATCGACTGTATATCCTTGGACCAGGGTTTCTATGGAATTCGGTTCAGACATAAGATTAGCTAATCATGACGATGATAATTATACTCAACCTGAAGATATATTAAATTTAATAGATTCTGATACTGCAGTTGTTACAATTTCTCATGTAGAGTACGTTAATGGCCAGCGTTATGATTTGAATTTATTTTCCAATGCAGCCCATGAAGTAGGGGCTCTTCTGATAGTAGATGCCACTCAGTCCATGGGGGTGTTTCCTTTAGATGTCCAGAATATGAATATCGATGCACTTGTGTCTTCTGGATATAAATGGCTCAGAGGAAGCTTCGGAGCAGCAGTCGGATATATCTCCCCTCATCTACAATCTTCTCTTATACCTGGTCTATTGGGCTTTCGTAGTCATAATGATATTTGGGATATGCAAGCCGAACGTCTAGAATTGCCTGATGATGCCAGCCGCTTTGAATTCTCAACTATTCATTTTGGATCCGCTTTGGGTTTATCTAAATCTATCGACGAAATATGCTATTTTGGTATTGAAAAGGTTTGGCAGCATAGTCTAAAATTGACTGAAATGATTATTTCTGAGTGTGATGACCTAAATCTATCAATAGCATCTCCTAGGGGGGAATCCGAAAGGAGCGCAATAATAAGCATTAGAATACCATCTAAGTTTAATGCCGGAAATGTAGTTAGAATACTTCAGGAAGACTATGGAGTATTGGTAACTTCCCGCTCAGGATTCATACGAGTCTCACCTCATATGGATAACACAATAGATCAGATATCATTCCTTATGACTTCACTAAAGACTATTTTAGATTTATGATAGATAAGGAGAAATTATAAATCCACTCACGATAAACATTATTGCAGCAATAATGAGATCTATAATTTTCCAAGATTTTGGATTATTCAGTATCGGCGACATAAACTTGGCCCCATACCCTAAAGAGAAGAAGAACACAAAAGAAGCCGATGCAGCCCCTATTCCAAATATCATTTGTTCATCTCCTGAATACCTACTCGATGCCCCTCCTATCAATAACAAAGTATCGACATACACATGTGGATTGAGGTATGTAAACGCTAATCCTGCAATTATAGTTACCTTTAAACTTTTAGAATCGCCTTCATTGACTTCCATTCCAATTGGATCTAGTGCCGATTTAACTCTCATAATTCCATACGTAAATAAAAATAATGATGCCATTATGGAAATCCAAATCTTTATTTCTTCTATTTCAGATATGAATGCGCCTACTCCTAAAACACCTGCGCCAATTAAGAATGCGTCAGAAACAGCACAAACTAAGCAAGAGATAAAAACATGCTCTTTCATCAAACCCTGTCTCAAAACAAAGACATTTTGAGGGCCTAATGCAAATATTAGTGATATACTTATTGCAAAACCTTCGAGCCAAATAGACTCTAATGACAAATCACGTAGACCTTCTTTCAATTGCCTTTGGCCTTAGCTTGTTGTATGAGCATTTTCTACAACATCGAGGCTTAGATCCCCTATGGGTTGCTGAACAATTCATGCAAACCCACTTCTTCAGTAGTCTTTCCTCTGCCACTGGGTGTCTTGTAGCCATATGCTTAACGGGGATGCAATCCCTTCATAATCGCTTCCCACAAATTTTACTTATTTAATTGTAGACAATAGGTAAGAAAGCATTAGCCGCATCTTCACAAGCATTAGCCACATCGTCTAATCTTTGCAGTACTCTGTACATGTGGACAGCTGCCAATGGGTCATCACTTCCTTCACTAAAAACATAGCCTGCAGCCTTACTTTCTACTAAATCAGTCTCATGTTCCGAAACATTAACTTTGTGAATTAAATCACGTAATTTATCTATATCTGTTTTAGTGTGGCCAGAAAGGGTCAAATTTCTTAGTTGGAGGACAGTATCTTCATAAATGGATACCGTCCTTTTAACTGATTCAGCCATTTCCATTACCATTTCTCTGGCTTGTTTATTATCATATAATTCTCTAAAGGATAATTGCTCTGCCACATTCTGTGCATAGTCAGCAATCCTATCTTGACGACCTAACATGTAAATGAATTCATCACTATTTATTAATAACTTCCATTTGCTTTCTCCAATCTTGTTACGTAGCACATTCTTTAATTCATCTGCCCTTAATTCGGATTCAATTGTTGCTTTTATTTCTTTAGAGGGGTCTTCGCCCCTTGTCGCCTTTCCTACTGCAGTTAGCATGTGCTCTACTGTTTCTTCTACTATCACAGCATGAGAGTGGAATAATTCGAAAATAGTTGGCATAGAACCTCCATCTCCTCCCGCATCTGCTAGTGCATCTTCTACGTGAATTTCATCATCTTTAGTTTTCCACATTACATATCCTACAAGCAGGAAAGAAATAGGTAATACTACGATTAACTTTAGCGGATCTGAACCCATTGCCATATATATAGTCACTGAACCAAAAGCCGCAGCAGGTAAACTGGCAACCCATGATGCAAAAATCTTTCCAAATACTCTAAAATTCACGTTTTTTGCACCCCCTGCTAAACCAACTCCTACTACTGAACCAACAAGTGTATGCGTGGTAGAAACTGGAACTGCAAGGAATGGCATGGAGAATATTAGAATTGTTGTTGCGGCACCAAATTCTGCTGCAAAACCTCTAGTCGGAGTTATCTCAGTAATTTTGGTACCTATAGTTTCCATCACTCTCCACCCCCATGTCATTACACCTACTGCAATACCTGCCGATCCAAGAAGAACGAGCCATAATGGAACATCAACCTTTGAAGATAACTCCCCTCCACTAGAAAGAATATCGTATACTGCAGCCATTGGCCCTATTGCGTTAGATCGATCATTAGCACCATGTGCAAACGCAACATATGCTGCAGTAATTATCTGCAACCATACGAATATTTTTTCCACACCTTGAAATCCGTCTCCTTTGGATCTAAATTCATATTTTCTCAATACAAACCACAGTATCGATGAGGCAATCAGCCCAATTAAGGCAGATACAAGTAGTGAATTAATTGGAAACCAAGCATTTTCCGCAATCGGATTAAACACTCCATTTTCTTTTACTGGTAACCAATCATATTTGTTTTCAATCCATCCATTTGATTCAGCTTTGGCTATAAATCCCTTCAAAGCCTTAAATTGTAGTGCTAGTCCTAATGTAAAAAATGTCGGGAATGCTAATATTGGAGCTAACCATCTTGATCTTGCTATTGGATCTACTGACTCTAAAATTAGTATTCTTACTATGAAAAATGTCAGGAATGCTAGGATTCCTCCTATCAATGGACTTGCAACCCATGACAACACAACCTTACGAATAACATTCCAATCTATCAGTGAAGCACTATGCTGAACCTCGAGGACCAATCCTATGCCAACAATTCCTCCTATTATTGAATGAGTTGTGGACACGGGTAATCCAAATCTAGTAGCTATTGTTAACCAAATTGCTGCAGCCATCATGGCAGAAATAAATCCATACATTAAATCATTTGCAAAATCATCTGTTACAGTTTCAAAATCAACGGTCAGTATCCCTTTACGGACAGTGTCAGTAACTGCATCTCCTGCAAAAAAAGCACCAAAAAATTCGAATACAGCCGCTATAACTACTGCCTGTTTCAAAGTCAATGCCCGAGACCCTACTGAAGTTCCCATTGCATTTGCGACATCATTGGCTCCGATATTCCATGCCATGTATGCACATACAGCGATAGAAAGTATCAACACGACAGTCATAATGGGTTCCATATTTAATGCAGGATACATATTTAGTTTATCAATTTTGTAATATAGAATCTATATAGATTTTTTAAAAACGTAATACTGCAGATTATATATAAGTATATATGTCAATCACTTTTCCCAAAAAATATGGCAGATAGAGGAAAGCAAATTTCCGAAGTTAGAAAAATACAATTAACTGGTGGATCGACATATATAGTAAGTCTTCCCAAAAAATGGATTACAGAACATGGTTTGAAACCACGGGATCAAGTACGCATTGAATGGCGTCCTTCTGGTACTTTGAGGATCATAGCAGACACATCTCCAATAACAAGTCAAAGGGAAGTTAGTATAGATTGCAATGAAATACCTGATCATATGATTTACGACCATTTAGTGGCTGCTTACTTGTCTGGAGCGCATAGGATAATTATTCATGATTCTAATGAATTTTCCCGCCATCAAAGAAAAATATTTCGAGAATTTGTAAAATCAACGAGGGGAATTGAAATAATTAATGACTTAGGTCAGAAAATAGAAATGATAAGCCTACTAAGTCCCTCAGAAATGCCATTATTCTCAAGTATCAATAGAATGTATTTATTAATATCTAGTCAAATAATGGATTTCTCTGAAGTCCTCATCGGCGGTAATGTCAGTATTCTCGATGACTCTTTTGATAGAGAAAATGAAGTAGATGCTCTGCGATTACTTCTTGAGAGACAAGTTGGGCAGATTTTGGAATCTGCAAGCATAGAAGGCTCATTAGGAACGTCGAGATGGGAAGCTTCAGAATTATGTAAATTAGTCAGGACTTTAGAAAGAATGGGTGATCATAGCCATAACTTATGTGATTTAACAAGATCATACAAAGTCCCTAAATCACTCAATATGGAATCTTTACCTGTGTCAGTAATACCAATATGGCAGGCATCTATAAAATTATTAATTTCAAATTTGAAAAAGAAGAAGATTTCAGAAATACATAAAGCGAAATCCCAATTAATATCTGCCAAAGAAAACTTGATGCAATATGAAGAAGAATTACGAAGTAGTAAGATTAGTTTAGAAAGTGCGTTATTCTTGGATAGGATGTCTGAATCACTTAGAAGAATATGTGCATATTCGATAAATATGGCTGAAATTTTGATGAATATACAGACTCATAGAGATTCTAGAGAAGTTTATTCCTCATCAATGGTCAATTGATTTTACCTAACTCTCCAAAACATAATTTTATTATTATGAGCACACACTATAATATGTAAAGATACTCAGCATGAGATACAAATTATTGTAGAAGGTTGGGTAAAGGGGGATTAAAAATGTCAAAAGAAGGTATTTTAATTGCTGTAGAAGGAATGGATGGCTCTGGTAAAAGTACCCAAGCCAAATTACTCTACCATTGGTTACGTGCAAAAGGACTCCCTGTGTATCATACTGAATGGAATTCAAGTAAGATAGTAAAACAAGCAACTGAAATAGGGAAAAATGAAAGAAGACTATTGCCAAGAACATTCCATCTAATTCACGCTGCAGATTTTGCTGACCGTTGGGCTAAACAAATAGAACCAGTTTTAAAAATAGGTGGAATAGTAATATGTGATCGTTACAAATATACTGCTATGGCAAGAGATGGATCTAGAGGAGTCCCTCTGGAGATGATAGAAAAAACATATTCATTTGCCAGAGAGCCCGATTTAACTATATATTTTGATGTTCCAGTTGATACAAGCTATGATAGAATAGCCAAGGGCAGAGGGGCACTAAAGCATTATGAAGCCGGAATGGATATGAACTGGTCATCAGACCCCTTTGAATCATATCGTATCTTTCAGTCAAAAGTTTCAGAAATATATGCCCAATTAGTTAAAAAAGGTAGAATAATGCGCTTAGATGCCACTGGAACTGTCCCTGAAGTCCAAAAAAGAACTAGGATTATGTTTGAAAATTATATAGATTTATCTAATATATTTGTTATTGACCATGCTGATAGATTGGCTGAAAACCTTAATCAGTCGGATATAGATTGGTTAAGTTATAAAGAAGGAGTTGAATAATTGCCTTACCCTGGTAAATTGATAGTTATCGAGGGTGCTGACCAAGTAGGGCGTAGCCTTCATGCAAGATTATTATCAGCAAGGTTAGAGGCCCATGGAATTGCAACCCAAACCATAGGACTTGCCCGTTCTAAATTAATGGGAGAATTACTAAAATCTCATACTAATGATATTCATCACTTGAACTGGAGGACTAGGGCTTTATTATATGCTACAGATTTACATGATCAAATAAAAAATGATGTCCAACCATTACTAAATGCCGGATTCGTAATCATCTCAGATAGGTATGATTTAACACCAATAATAAGAGAAAAAGTTAGAGGAGGAGATCCGGAATGGATAAAAGACCTTTACTCTGAAATACCTATTCCAGATTCAGTTTTAATATTACATTGTGGTCCAAGAAGGTTATTGAATAGAATAATGTTTGGAGAAAAATTAGAAACCCTAAATCACTTTGAATCAGGAATGGATTTAGCATTATCTACATCAATAACATCTTCTTTCCTCAAATATCAAAAATTGTTGAGGCAAGAATTTGAGATAGTGGGAGAAGAATCAGGAGCAGTCTTGATTCCAACAAGAGGTACAGTTGAGAATGTTCATGATAAAATTTGGAAACAAATTCAACCCATAATTGGAAAATTAATTCAACCAATTAATAATGGTTAACCTATTAATGACACGATTAGTTCAGCCTGAGTTAAGTAAATTAAAAGTCCTATTCCAGCAAATATCATCATCCAAGATCCAGTAGATTTTATTATTAAAGATGATTTTCTTAGAGTCTGAATCATATTTTTTCTCCCTGAACTAACTAATACTGTGACAATTATCATCAGGGCAGTAACAGATATAATTAGTCCAGCAATTCCTGAAATAAAGGCAACATTGCTAATCGTAATCAACCATGCCATAAATGGAAAAACTGCAGCTGCAGTGCAATCTACAGAGGCAGCTGAATACCCAATTCCCCAAATATACATATTCTTCCGAGGTGTAAATATATCATCTTGTTCAGTATTTTGGTACTTATCAAGTATTTTCTGAGTCTTGGCCAAGATATTTGAAGTCCAGCCAAGCAACATCAATACCCCAAGTATAACTAATATCAATGCAACCATAATTGCAATATCATGTAATGCCCCTGATAAATTTACCACTCCATTAAGTCCAAAAATAATCAATCCTATGATTGAGAAAAAAGTTAATTGCCCCAATGCTGCAAATCCCCCTACTTCGAAAGAATTCGGTATTCTTCCAGAGATTTTCCCATTCTCTCTTAATTCATCTTCCCGCATTCCTAAATTTAGATAATAAGTAATAAAAGATGGTAAAACTGGAAAAGCACAAGGGCTAAAGTATACTAACACTCCAACGAATAATCCAATAAAAAATACACCCAATATGGAATTATCAGTTTTTGTAAGGCCAAAACGTAATCCTTCTGCCTCTCCTATGTTGGCCATCTCAACTGCAGAATCAAACGATTCCCATTGATCCAGTGGGAAGCCAGTATTTTCTCTCGAAACTGCAAAACCTTCATGATCTATGACCAGAATGTAAGGGGGAAGCCTGACATTATAGTACTCTAGGATATCTCCTCCACCTTCTTCTAATATTATGACATCATTACCTCCATTGGCCACTGGCCATCTCATATATTTGTTTGAATTTTCGTCACCAAATGTACTATTAATATTGTCATAAGTCTCTATTGCATACCAAGAAGCGATTGAAAGCACTACTATCGGATACTCTCCTTGTAAATTATTCCAATCATCAAAATTTTTATCAATATGTGCTTGAACTAAGTGACAATTGCTACAATCTATCGCCATGAAATCTAATATGACAACACTTCCACGTAATTCTGATAGTTTTACCATCCCATCTCCATCATCGTCAATTAAACTATCAATACCAGTTCTATTCATTGTTGGAACTATGAAATCTGGTGTTACTTTGACATCATCAGAAATTCCATACATGGACGTCGAAATTCCAAACAATGAAAGTGAGGAATATCCAATTATGCTAAATAATACTATTGCTATGCCAAACGATTTCCACGTATCTTTCTCCTTCAAGATACTGAAGTCAAGAGTGTTTACCACGATAGTCCGTCCGAGTCCCTACTTTTGATTACTATGAAGGATACTATTCCCACCCTGCTTCATTTGCCAATGTTTCAACCCCTCTTTTTGATATAATCTCCAGTGCTGGTTGATATATTTTCCAAGATATGATCCCAATAATCGCACCACTAAATAAATCAAACATGTAATGCTGCTTGGTTGTTAGGATACTTATGCATAATAAAACCCATTCAATCCATAGCACCATTATGAAGAAATTAGAGAATTTACTTTGAGAGTAATTATTTTGTATCCAATATGTCATCAAACGAGCTAAGAAATATGAATGTACAATGTGCAAGCTCGGCCAAGCATTCCAGGGCTTATCAGATGTATGTATAAATTCAAAAAGTATGATTTCTAAACCATTCATTGAATCCCAATTTATTGAATCACGCATATCTATTTCAGCAGGAAAAATAAGAAAAAATATTACGCAAAACAAATTAACTAATATCAATATCTGCATTGCAATTATTAATTCCATCCTTCCTTTGTCATTTTTTGGAGTAAGGATCAATGTTGTAGGGTAGAATAGATATAATGCGGTATAGGGAATAATCATCCAATTAATTACTGGTATTGACCTATCATATGAGCTTTCAGGAAAAATCTTGAAAGTATCATCTAGATACATATCTGCAATATTATTGGATCCAAAATATGGAATTGCAATGAAAATGGCTCCCAAAATAAAAATTTCAAAAATAAACCAATTCCCATTGAAAATATTACGTCTACTCCAAGTAGACGCCCAAAATTTTCTCCAAGGGGCAATTAATGTAGAAAACAAGCCCGTATCATTCATGGGTTTGCCTAACAGATTCTGTATTTGAGATTATCACTCATCACTCAATATTTGGGCATTAATATACACTATCCTATCTGATAATTGATTTGCAGTTTTAGGGTCATGAGTTACATATATGGCTGAAATATTTAATTTTTTTAATAACGATCTGACTTCAATAGCCAAATCTTCTTTTATATTGGCGTCTAGACTAGATAATGGTTCATCTAATAAAATCATTTTAGGTTTAGCAATCAATGACCTCGCTAGTGCAACTCGCTGGGCCTCTCCTCCCGATAAAGTGTGAATCTTTCTCTTGCCATAATCAGATAGTCCAACTAAATCTAATATCTCATCAATCTCTTTAATATCGGATTTTTTATCTAATCCAAATTTTAAATTTCCTCTAACATCGAGATGGGGGAATAATGCTAATTTTTGAAAAACCATTCCAATTTCTCTTTTTTCAGGAGGAATATTTTCTAAATTTTTGCCATTGAAATATACATATCCAGAATCTAAAGTTTCCAAACCACATATTATTTTTAGAAGAGTAGATTTACCCGAGCCTGAAGGCCCAAGTAAAGCTACTATTTCTCCTTGCCTGACTTCTAGATTGAAATTAGAAAGGATTGTTTTTGAATATGATTTATTTATTTGTTTACATATTAACATCAAAATTCCCCTCCTCTACCAACTGGTCTAAATCGCTCCACGCCAATAAATAATATTAATGTCATTAAAAGAAGTACCGTGCCTGCTGCATTCGCTACTGATCTAAGTAATGGATCATATCCGGGACGGCTCAATATATTGCCAATCATAACTGGGATTGTTGTATATTCTGTAAACCTTAGGACAACCCATGATGCCCCAAACTCTCCTAAAGAAATAGCAAATACTAAACTAGATGCAACTATTATTGAGGGGGCTAAAATAGGAATTTTAATTGTCATAAGCCTTTTCAAATATCCTGCACCAAGTAATGCAGCCGATTGTTCAAACTCTGGATTAAGATTTCTCATTGCCGGCAATAATACCCTTACTACGAATGGAGTTGCCAACATTAAATGCCCATAAATTGGAATCCACCAAACTCGGGCTAATTCTGGCTCAGTTCGAATTATTCCCACTAACACTCCAAGGCCAACCATAACTGCAGATAAAGCAAGAGGGAACATAACTAAAATATCCAATATTGTACTAAATTTAGAATCTTCTTTTTCTAATTCATTGATACTATCCGAAAGTACAAATCCTATTGGTAAGGAAATTAAAACTGTTAAAAATGCATATGATAAAGAAGAATATAATGATTGATATACATTCGTGGGAGAATGAGTCCCTCCAAAAGCTGCAACCCAACCTTGAGTTGACCAAATCATGACTCCATTTTCTCTAACTAGGAAAGAAGATGAAATTAATGCAAACAATGGAGAAATAATAAATATTAACATCATTAAAATATATAATCCACGAATACTAAAAAAAGACACTTCTTTACGACTGTCCTTTAGACTAGAAAGATGATGCCCTTGAGATCTAGATTGTAATTTTGAAGATATCGCCAAAGCCAAAATAATAGTTAGTAATTGGATACTTGAGGAAGCAAGTACGATCTCAGACGGTGCCCTACCCAAGGCAGGTATCTCCACTCCAGCCCATTCTGCTTGATTAGACATAACTACTTCCAAATTTCTTTTGGCAGGAACAAGAAATTTAACCAAAGCAAATGATGTAAATGAAAAAACAAATACCAAAGATGCCGATGCGATTATATTCGGCAAAAGGAGAGGCCCCCAAAGTCTTCCAAATCTCTTCAATTTAGTATTGCCTGAAGGCAATAGTCGTGCTGCATCCTCATAAGATTCTTCGATGGTCGAAAGTATTGGCTCACAAAATCTTACTACTAGTGCCAAATTGAACCAAGCATGAGCCAATAATAGTGAATATATTCTTAAATCTTGAGAATTATTATCTCCAAATATAACTTCAAACCAATCTAAAAGTGATAAGAATCCCATTGCAACTAAAATCGAAGGCATCACAAAAGGTACGGTAAATATACTTCGCAGTATGATATGATACCTCCATTTATATCTCCCTAAATTCCAGGCTAATGGAATTCCAATAATCATGGTTAATATTGTCGAAGAGATAGCAACAAAAAACGTAAATGAAATAGAACCCTGGGTCTGAAACCTACTATCAAAATTTCCTAGAGTTTCTAGTATTGTTTGTTCGGCTACAATTTCAAGTTGTTGCCATGATATGAGGGGCGGTACTAATACAAGCATTGACCAAATTACTACTATTAGTATTTTTATTTTCATACAATCGTCTCAAACTACTGCAGCATCCCATTCATCTAGCCAATTAGCAATTCCCTCATTTATGGACGAAATATTCATTTCACAATCTACGGGAACTATGGAATGCCAATTATAACCAAAATCTTCAATTATCCCTCCTCCTTCAATGGCAGGATACATCCAATTGATCGTAGACATTTGAGAATTTATTTCATTAGATACCAGCCAATCAACAAAAATGTTCGCTGATAAATGTTCATCAGTTCCTTTCAGTAAAGATACATACTCAATTTGAGAAAATGAAGCGCCATCTATGTTTAGTGCTACTGATGTAGTCCAATTTTCTCCATAATATGCCTCAACCCCTGGTGAATGGCAATATGAGACTACAGCATGTGCATCTCCTATGAAACCGTCCCCCCATTGTCCATAGCCTCCTGAATAATGCGTTTCATATGCCATGGTCCAGCTGTCTGCAATTATTACATTATTATCTTTCATATCGCTCCACCAATTTGTATAATCAGATTGCTCATCTATGTCATTATTAAAATAATCAACAGTTGATATAAAAAAGGCACGCCCAGGGCTACTTGTACGAGGATTCTCTACGGCTATTTTACCATCCCAACTAGTGTCTGTGAAATTCCATAAAGATGTCGGGATGCTGATATTTTCTCCATCTACATAATTAGAATCATAGTTTATACATACACTGCCTACATCAAAAGGAATGGCTAGGTTTCCATCATATGAGGAAAGGGCACGATTAGAAAATATAGTCCTATCGGTATCCAATGGTTCGAATAATTCTGCTGCCAATGCTGTGCCAAGATAGGAGTTATCTATGCCCAATGACAAATCAAATAACCCGGTTCCTTTAGTTTGTATTACTGTTGATAATACTCCTCCTGCATCACCTGCCCTAGTTATTTCAACATTTATTCCAGTTTCATTTGTAAATTGTTCCAATAAATTTTGGCTAATTCCAAATGCATCATATGATACAATATTCAAATTTTTACCTTCCTCTCCATCACTCAAACATCCAGCAAACATCGAAAAAGTAAACATCAAGCATATCAATATAGATTTTTTTATTTTTTTATTTTTCATTTTTTTAATCCTCCTCTCACAAAGTCAAATTTAATTTTATATAATTCAACAAATCAATATTAACTCATTTACCATTCTAGGTATACTTTCAATGTTATTCGTAGCTAAGTAAAGGCTAGGTTCCCAGCCAAAATCTCCTCTATCAACAAGTATTCTACTATTTTTTTGTGGAATACCACGGGGAGCATCACAAATATCAACTTTTAATATGTTAGATAAATTATTGATAATATCCTCATTTGGAAGTTTTAAATTAATAATTGCTATTGCATCAGATCCGGTTTCTCGTAGAGAGAGTAAAACATTGGCAAGGTGCATACTCGCCCCAATTTGTGGGGGCATCTGTGCCAATAATTTCCCTTTTTCTAGCCTCAATCGTCCTGGGAATGCAATAACTTCTGAATTATGTATAACTTCTTTTGAGCATGATGCGATATTTATTCCAACGGCGGGTATAAGGCATTTTGGTAGTTCTGAGAATTTATTTATTAATCTAGACATTGAATTAATTAATAGATTATTTGTGGCATTTTTTCCTTTTTTAATCATTGAAAGATTACATTTAGATATTTCTTCCCCAATAGTTATTCCCATTGCAATTTTATCAGGAATTCCGTTTTTCAATAATTCTGATGTTATTGTTGCTGCTAGAAGATCTATTTCTAGATTATCTTCCTGAGATGCCAACTCGATAACTGGGCGTTCATTCCATCTACTGATGGTACTCTGTGTAGTGCCTAAGACTTGTGCCACTTGAGTTTGTTGCCACGAATTTTCTAACAATAAATTGGCAATTTTGGAATGTAAGCGCATTTGCCATAGTTGTGCATTAGCGCCAAGCATAATGAGGTCTAAGGTGACTATTATATCAATATGCATATTAATATGCAACACGCATTACTCGTCTAAAAATGGATACGTCCAATCCTGGGGTATTTCTATCGTTCTTTTTATTGAGCGCGGGCTTATCCATCTTAACAGATTCAATGGCCCTCCTGCTTTATCATTAGTTCCACTAGCTCTAGCGCCTCCAAATGGCTGCTGTGCAACCACTGCTCCCGTTGGTTTATCATTAATATAGAAATTGCCAGCTGTAAATCTGAGGTGATTGAAAGCCTTCTGAATATCATCTTCTTTGTTTGCAAAAATTGAACCAGTAAGCGCATAAGGCGACGATTCATCACAAATTTGTAATACTTCATCAAATTCATAATCTTCATAGACATATACGGTCAATACAGGCCCAAATATCTCTTCAACCATAGTTTCTGCTTTTGCTTCGGTGGTAACTATTACTGTTGGTTCTATAAACCAACCAACCGCATCAGAATATTCTCCGCCCACTATTATTTCGCTATTTTGAGATAGTTTTGCCCTATCTATATATCCTGTTATTTTATTATATGATCGCCCGTCTATCACTGCTGTCATAAAATTGGTAAAATCTAATGCATCTCCCATCTTAATTTTTTTTATTTCTTCGCACAAATCTTCGGAAATCGCATCCCAAACCGAACGTGGAATATATGCCCGACTTGCTGCAGAACATTTTTGTCCTTGATATTCAAAAGAGCCGCGAAGTAAAGCAACCAATAGCCCTTGATGGTCACAATCTCTGTGAGCGACTATGAAGTCTTTACCGCCTGTCTCTCCTACTATTCTCGGATAAGATTTTAGTTTTGGTAATGCCAATCCAATCTCTTGCCACAATCCTTGAAATGTTGCAGTAGATCCTGTAAAATGTAATCCTGCAAAATCAGGATTTGATAATGCTGCTTCTGTAATTTCAGCCCCGGAGCCGGGAAGAAAATTTATTACCCCTGGGGGCAATCCAGCTTCCATCATTAATTGCATTAAGATGTAGTTTGAATAATATGAATTACGACTAGGCTTCCAAACTGAAGTACAACCAACAATGGCTGGAGCACTTGGAAGATTGGCCGCAATACTAGTGAAGTTAAATGGAGTTATGGAAAGTATAAATCCCTCTAATGGCCTAATTTCAGTAGAATTTTCTACTCCCGGAGGGGATACAAGTGGTTGCAAGTAGTCATGAAAACCTCTAGCATAATGACAATTAAATCTCCAAAAATCTATTAGTTCACAAGCAGCATCAACTTCTGCTTGAAAAACTGTTTTAGACTGATTAAGCATCGTCGCCGCGTTAACTTTCATTCTCCAGTCTCCTGCTAACATATCGGCACATTTCTCAAAAATAGCGCATCGCCCCTCTAATCCTAATTCAATCCATTCTTTCTGAGAATTAACAGCAGCAATACATGCTGCTTCCATTTCTTTATTTGTTGCTAAGTGAACTTTAGCAATTACATGCCCATGATTATGGGGTATTACTTGATTAGCAGTAATTCCTGTGAAAATTTCTTCCCCATTTATTATACAAGGTATCTCTATGACTTCATTCATTTGCCTTTGTAATTCATTTTTAATTAAATCTCGTTCTTCTGAACCCGGTGCATATCCTAGGATCGGTTCATTGATGGGCTGATGGTTCATATGATTTGCGAAGGGAGCACTGTCTATATTCTTACGCACCATTGTTAGTTTTATGACCAAGCATCAGGCTCGTCTTTTTTATGTTTCTTGCCAACTCTATAATGAGTCCTACACAATGATACTCTTCTTGATTCATTTGATATTCCAGAATCTCCCCACACATCTACTGCCCAATCATAAGCTTTTTTTCTTCCGCCTATTTTTTTATCTGCCCAATTAGTGCAACCTGCTACGTCGCATTTTATTTCTCCGACATATTCTTCTTTCATTTTTTGATCTGTTCCTGCTGCAGAAGCAGCAACATCTCTCTTCTTACGGGCATTGGATTTGAATCCCATGTCACTCCGCCCATGTTAATTGTTTAGAACATTGCCTCAGTATTTGGTAAATCAAAAGGTCCACCGCATGAAGCTAAAGATGCGTCTCTATCTGGGCCAACTCCGATACTTACAATTGGTACACCAGACAATTCTTCTATTCTTTTTACATAGTTGCGCATTTCTGAGCCCAACGCATCAAAACCTATTTTTTCATCTCTGGATTTATTTGCCATCTCTATCCATTCTTCTTCAGACATTGCATCAAAACCTGGATGTGTTTCATAAATGGGCTTACACTTGGCCAATTCTTTACTTGTCGTAGGCATCATTTGCAATAACTTTCCTTCCATTTCATAACCAATACATATCTTAATTTCATCCAATCCTCCTAATACATCTAATTTAGTAAGAACAAGTCCAGTATACCCATTCAATCTGTTGCTTTCCTTTAATGCAACTAGGTCTAACCACCCAGTCCTTCTTGGTCTACCAGTAGTGGTGCCAAATTCATGTCCAACCTCAGCCATATGTTTACCGGGTCCATTTTCTAGAGTCAATTCAGATGGAAAAGGGCCATTGCCGACTCTTGTGGTGTACACCTTAGTGATGCCAAAGCATTCTTCTACATGCCCTGGATGTACTCCTGCTCCATGAGTGGCGTTTGCCCTACATGTTACTGAGGATGTTACGAATGGATAGGTTCCCTGGTCAATATCTAACATTGCTCCTTGTGCACCTTCTAATAGGACATTTTCCCCATTTCTTAGGGCGAAGTCTACCATTAAACCAGTAGGCTTAATTGAATTCCCATACCTGGATAATATCCATTTCAAATCATTTTGTAAAGCATCCAAATCAATTCTCGTATCTATATTCACAGATTCTAATTGCCTGTTCATTCTTTCAACAATTTTTCGTAATTCTTCAGTATCCTCTACGATGTTTATTATATCTGCAAACCTTATGCCTACTCTTTCGATACGATCTCTGTATGCCGGGCCTATCCCTCTTCCTGTAGTTCCAACGATCTTATCTACACTATCATATAATCTATGGAAAGGGAGGATTACTGACGCTCTTTCGCTGATGAATAATCGTTTCCCTTCTGGCCTCTCTTTTGAAATTGCATACCATCTTTCCAACTCTTCCTCTAGTACCCATGGATCGATTACCATGCCATCTCCAAGTATCATTGTACAATGCAGGGAAGACACCCCAGAGGGGATCTGATGTAATTTTAATGTTGTATCTCCAAATACAACTGTATGACCAGCATTATTGCCACCTTGGAAACGTACTGCCCACGAAGAACTAATTGCAAGTTGATCTATTGCCTTTCCTTTTCCTTCATCTCCCCATTGGGCTCCAAGTACTACAGTGGCAGGCACGATTTTCCCGTCAAGGCTGACGGTGTTTGAATACTTTGTATGACAATGCGTTTTGAAGGTCAAGATTGACGTTATCATTTGCCTTTCGAAGCATATCTGACTTCAAAACTTTTCATAAAATTCACTAATACGACTACACTTTGCTTTGGCAGATAATTGTACATACTTGCCCTAATTCCGCCAACGCTTCTATGCCCTTTTAATCCACCAAGTCCCAATTCAGAAGCCTCTTTTAAGAATATTTCTTCTAACTCTTGATTTTTTATTTTCCATGTGACATTCATTCTCGATCTAGATGATTTAGAAGCATGAGGCTCCCAAAAATCTGTTCTATCCAACTCTTCATAAAGAATATTTGATTTTTCTATATTTCTTTTAATCGCGCCCTCCATTCCTCCATTCCTTTCTAACCATGCAAAAACACGACTTAACACATATATTCCAAATGTATTTGGTGTGTTATACATAGATTCCTTTGATGAATGAATTTGATAATTCAACATTGTAGGGACGTTGTCCGTAACTCTAGACATTGCCCATGGAGAGAGTATTACTAAAGTAACGCCACTTGGTCCTAAATTTTTCTGAGCACCTGCATAGACAACTTCATGTTTAGATATGTCCATATGTACTCCAGTGATATCTGAACTAGCATCGACTATTCTGGGCTTACCTTTACTGTCTGGTATTTTATGGTATTGAGTGCCATAAAGTGTATTATTTGACGTATAATGAACATAAACTGCGTCTTCTCTAATTGTATAATCTCCATCTTCAGGAATTGTCCTAAATCCATTGTGTTCATCATCCCAAATACATTGTGCATCTCCAATTCTCTTTGCCTCTTTAAGGGCCTTTTTAGACCAACCTCCAGTGACTAAATAATCAGCCTTTTCTCCTTCCTTTAAAATGTTTAAAGCAGACATGTAGAATTGTAATGAAGCACCACCTTGGAGGAACAAAACCGTGTATTCATCAGGGACATTCAAAACTTTCCTTACACTATTAGTTGCATCCTTCATTATTTCTTGAAAAACATCGCTTCTATGTGAGATTTCTAATAAACCAAATCCACTTGATGATATATTTGGGAGAGAATTAGCAACTTCTTCGACTACCTCTATAGGTAATACTGCTGGGCCTGCACCAAAATTATGAATTCTATTGTTATTCTCCATGAGCCCGTGCAGATGCAACGGGTCTTTGACTACATCGGATAAATGCCCCTATAGGGGTGAGGTTCATTTCATATTGCTATGACCGAGACTCGTGATTCGTATCGGGTTAGTTATGCTCCAAGGGTCACGACATGCTCATATTACTGCCTTGGAACAGGCTGCAAATGAATCCAATATCGACATAGAAGTCGTAGAATTACGTTCTTCATCTGATTTAATTTCTTCAGAAATTGATGGCATAATAATTCCTGGAGGGGAATCAACTACTATGAGATTAATTGGTAATTCTAATTTTTCAGGACTATTGCCCTCACTCATGACTTTGATAAGAGATAATCCTCATATTCCTGTCATGGGGACTTGTGCTGGCGCTATATTATTGACCGATCCGCAAGATGAATACACTTCTCTTATAGATGCTTCAATAGATAGAAATGCATATGGGACGCAAACCAATTCATTCCAGGCCGATGTACAAACATCTCTCCTAAAAATGAACTTTCCTGGTGTATTTATCCGGGCGCCTAAATTTCGTTCAGTAAATAATCCTAACTCTATTATAGCCACATGTAATGGAGAAGTGGTGGGGGTCCGAAAAAATAATCTAATAGCACTTACATTCCATCCAGAACTTTCAAAAAATCGTGGATTTCATAGCTGGCTCATAGGCCAAGCAGTAATTTATTCGGAGGGATCAAAATAATTCATCAACTAAGACTTCCACAAGTTCCAGAGTTACATGAGGCACCTGATAAGTCAGATACCGAAGGGTGCATACAATGTCAATTAGGAAGTAAATTAGTTTTATTTATCACAGGACATTGCCATTGGCAATGCGATTATTGCCCTCTTTCTGAAAATAGGAGAGAGATAGATTGGATGTATGCCAATGAAAGAAAATGTGAAAATTTCGATCAAGTAATAGAAGAAGCCCGTGCTATGAGGGCCACAGGTGCCGGAATAACTGGGGGCGACCCATTGATGGCGAGAGAAAGAACTCTCGAAGGAATAAAACGTTTAAAAGACGAATTTGGACCTTCTTTTCATCTTCATATGTATACAAGTATACCTTTTAAGCCAGAATGGGCGAAAGATTTTGCAGAAGCTGGACTTGATGAAATAAGATTTCATTTTCTTAAATTGGACTCTTCTAAATACAAAGATACAATCACTGCATGTCATGAATCAGGAATGCTCACTGGCGTTGAATTACCTTGTGAACCAGATAAAGAATTAGAATTACTAAATTTATTGGATGAATTAAGGGAATTTGATATCTCCTTTATGAATGTTAACGAACTAGAAATAACAGTTGGGAATCATGGTAATATGGAGCTTAGAGGCTTCAATTTATCTTCTGGAATAACGGCTGGTGCCAAAGGATCTGCAGAATTGGCAATGTCTATGAGAGATAGGATAAATGCTGCTGAATTAGGTTTACCGGACCCTCTTGATAAAGTAATCAGAAAACCATTTGGATATAGTTTGAAATTCTGTACTGCAGTATACAAAGATGCGGGTCAACTACGCCGCCGTTTCCTTCGTAGAGGTGAAGCGACAATCGCCCCTCATGAAACTCTGACTGAGGACGGGACACTAATGTTTGGTGCAATATCTTCTAGCGACGAAGATCAAGAAGTTTGGATTTCAGAGATAATGGAGGAAACCAATTTACCCAGGAGATTCTTATATTGGGATAAAGATAACCAAAGAATTGAGTTGCCTTTGGTTGTTGCTGAATCTATAGCACCAGATGTCGAAGCACCAGTTTCATTAGTTGAAGTATTACCTACATTTGAAAGGATTGAAATGTCTCTTATTTGGCTAAATGAATATCCTAAATAAGAGTTCTTTTGGACACATTGATAGAGTTTAACATACGCAGGGATTATAGTGCCAGTTAGAAGACCCGACTTAGAAAACACGAAAGTTAGTCCATTTCGCCGTTTATCTGCATCACAAGTTATCGCGTGGAGAAATTGCCCTAGATTATGGTATTATGGTTGGAGGGAACGCCTCAAATCTCCGCTACCTCCTCAAATAATTAGAGGAAATGCTGTTGAGGAATGTATATGCCGAGTTTTACGGGATTCTCCAATATATTTACTTCCAGATTCTGATCAAGACATGTCTTCTCCAATACTTGAAGATGGCTCTCCTGCTTTAGATGTGCAAGAAGGTTGGATAGGTCCAGAATTAAAACCTCTTCCTAAGATAAAATGGCCAAAAAACCGAATAGAATTGGAAAATTGGGCTATAAAGAGGGCTATGTACCATTTTGATGATTGTTGGGAAAAGGCAACTACTGATTGGGAGTCTAACCCAAATAGGAAAGGAAATTCATCAGATATCGAAACTCAAGAAGGAATGGAAATGACCGTAGCTGGATTAAAATTACATTTGGACGAATTACAGAGATGCATCGATGAAGATGGAGGTGAAAATTTTAAAAATTGGAGAAATGGGCAATATCGTGATATATGGCCATCCCCAGATGGTTTTCCCCGAATTCGGAACACAAATAACCCTGCAATATCCGAAGGAGATATTACATGGGTCGAAGCGTGGGAATACGCAAGGCCGTGGTTTGTAGATCCTGATTCTGATTCATTTTCTCAAACAACTTCTCACCCCGGGGAATGGTTCCAAGGAGAGTATGACTTAGTTTACAGATGGTCAGGAAAAACAAATATCGTTGATTTAAAAGCATCAATAGGCAAAGGAGATCGGTCAGCAGGATATCTTGAACAACTTCGCCTATATGCTTGGTTATGGTGGGAAACTCATAATCGATCAGATGAAGTTTCAAAATTAGAAATATGGTACCTTGGGGCTGGAACAGCTAAAAAGGTCCCTGTGCCAAGTACGGAGGAAATGTCTAAACTAAGCATTGAATTAGAAGAATTGTATCAATTAATCCATGCAAGAAACCCTAGTATTTCTGATTGCCCACCAACTCCAACACCTTTGAATATATTTAACGAAGGAGGAAATCCTGCTAATCCTCCTATTGATAAAACTCCATTTTCACGCTGCAAGAAATGCGAAGTACGTGCTATTTGTGAAGGTAGCGATTATGAGATTGACTTACCTATGGAAAGCAGAATAGAGCGTTTTGGCCATGCATGGCCTGTAACTCCATTAGATAAGTTAAAAACTAGATTTACTATAATGGGCGAAGTACTGCATTTGAAAGGGCCCGAATTGGGGAAAAATAATACGATAGATCTTTCTTTCACGTTACAAAATGGTTATGATCGTGCTACTGTAAAGCCTCATAGAAATGGAGGTCCAACAAAAATATCACGTTCAATAACTGAAGGCTCTTGGATAAGAATAGATGATGCATTAGCCTCATTATGGAAAGGACAACTAGTGATCGACCTAGATAATCTTTCTAAGGTTAGCACTGTCGAAAAATCTGAAGATTTCCCTATAGTTGAGGTTGAAACAAGGGTAAGTATAGTTGGGCGCGTTTGGTCGATTAATGCATTCCCTGATGGCAAAGGAGTTAGGAGGTGGGCTGTAACTATTGTAGACCAATCTGGCTCAGGGGGGGCGGTAGCATTCAAGCAATTCATACCCAACTCTGCCGCAGCCATTGAAAGAGGGGATGAAATAGCAATTCTAAATGGCGAATCGGGGGAGTTTGCAGGTAGGCCACAGATAAGAATAGGTCCTGGAACTAGAGTGGTTATCCTAAATAACTCCGAAGATCTAATGTCTTTTTGATTTTCTGGCGCCGAGAGAGGGATTTGAACCCCCGAGTCCAATGGACAGCGGATTTCGAATCCACCGCAATACCGGGCTATGCGATCTCGGCCGAATCTGACCCAACCTTGGATTAGAAATAAGTCTGACTAGTACTTCCGAGGCACATGAAGGTCGAAGTAGAAAGTGAAGGCAATGTATTATTTGTAGAATTTGACAGTTCTATAACTGTCAATGAAGTTTTATCCAAATTAAAAATCCAAGCATCTACGGTACTAGCAGTTTATGAGGGCACAATAGTCCCTCACACTTCCTTAATCAAATCTGATTTACGGCTAGAATTGGTTGTAGTTTCTTCAGGTGGCTAATTTTTAAATTAATAACTCGCCTTTTACAAATTTGATGTACCGTTGTTCTTCATTTTCTTCAAATGGATGAATTCCAATGTTAGTCTGATATGCTATCCCTATCCATGAACCATCTTCTGAAATGACAGTCTCAAAGAAATCATGTAACGCATGTGTGTCTCCTTCTAACTCTTCATAAGCTGTAACTATGTGCAATGGTTCAGGATCAACAATTCTAAAATCCCATAAATCTCCTTCTTTTGGATCTTTAATCGCTGCAGCGTAAAGATGCCATTTCCTACCTTCGACATAATCTCCTTCTAAATCTCCCTCATCAAAATCAAGGCCATAAAATGCTATTGCTACAACATTATTATCACTAATACTTAGGAATGGGTACATTTGAATGCCATTAATGTGGCTAATATCCCATGTGCTCCAATTATCTCCATAGTCGTAAGAGATGGCTAGTCGCATTTCCCAAGCCCCTGTCCCTCCATTGGGGCAATCTGCCCAAACAACTGCTACGGTCCCTATTTCATTTGTATTTACTACTGGATAACCTTCGGGGCAATTACCCTTCCTTTCTCCTATTTCTTGTGGTTCACTCCAACTCCCATCGGTCAATCCGGTACCTCTTCCAAATTCACCACTAGTTCTAATAACTATACTGCCAGTTGCCGTATCTGCATCTTCCTGGGCAATATATACGTAAGAACCATGCTTTTGACTGGCAATCGTGCTCCACCCTCCGGGCACGGCGTAGCATTGTGAGAATGTCAAACCTCCATCTTCAGAGTGATAGTACCAATATCTACCAACATCACCTGTGCATTCCGGTGGGCTCGCACCTGAATTTCCTAAATAATGAATTATGCCATCCCCTTGAGCTGCAACCCAAGGCCTATCATCCGCGGCCATGGTATTCATTCTTTGACAAGTTAGTGTTTCGTACTCGGTGCCATTTGATGATAGTATATGCCACCAGTTATCTTCCAGCGTCGTATCTAAATAGTAGACATTATCTTCTGCATCTACGGAAATATCACCTTCGTCACCTAAGCATTCAGATCCTCCTGCAATGTAATTAGCAGTAAATGAATTCCCCGGAGTTGGTTCGAATCCATCTCCGTGTTGCCAAGTTGTTCCATTATCAAATGATGCCCAAAGCCAAGATGCCCAATAGTCCCATGAAGTTTTCTGGCCGCTTTGACATGCATACCAAGGCCCTGGCTCACCTCCTAAAACAGGGAAAAATGGATTACTTTCACCTCCCCATCGTAGGTCTTTGTGCGCAGTTACGAACAAATTTCCATTACTTGTCATTGAAATACTTGGTTCATAGCCAATCCCATATTCTGGTAAATCTTGACCATTGGAATCATCTACGCATTCTTCATGCCTTGGCAGAAATTGAGTTTCTTCCCAAATTATATCAATATTTTCTGAGTTATTATTGTTCTCTAAATCTTCTTCTAAATCATCACTTAAGAAATATGAAAACAATCCTCCGGTACTGGATATAAGCAAACCTATTATTCCAATAATTAATAATAATCTAAATTTAGTGTCAAGTCTAAACCTATTTTTTACTATTTTATAAAATTTGAAAGGATCTACGAGGTCAAAGTTCATCTTACTCTGGACTCCAATTTATTAACGAGCATTAGCATTATACTAATGAAAATTGTGATTAAAATAGATTCATATAAATCTAGAATATCTATTGCTTAGCACGTTTTCTAGATGCTTTTCGTCGGCGGAGTTTCTTCTTTCTCCATTTCCAACGCTGCTGCCCTCGCTTCTTCCATGCACGAGAGCCACGCTTCATTCGGGCCGCCGACTTACTGCCTCTATATGAGTAGTTCGTGTGATGCTATTTTTTTTTGGTGGGCAATACAGGATTCGAACCCGTGTCGCCGGCTTAGAAGGCCGGCATGATATCCAGACTACACTAATCGCCCTTGACCTTCCGCGTAGGCATCTCTTTCATGAACCTAACACATGATAATCTAATATATTTTTTTAGTTTTGAAACTCCTTGCACACTTGGGGCATCTTTTTGGGACACTTATTCTCCTTCTATCCCAGGTGTGCCCGCATTCTCCGCAAATCCACTGTCTTTCAGGTAATCTATCAAGGACTTGTTGCCGTAATTCTCTAAGTACAGCAGAATCTTTCAACTTTGGAGCGGGGGCAATTTGATTGACTAATTCTGCATGTGTACCGCTGTGATCTGTTAAGCCAGCAGCATGCAACAACTCATGTGCCAACGTATGCCTAAACAATAAATCGTCACGGAGGAGAATTGGATTCAGGGCTATCGTAATTGGCCCCGGTGGCATACTAAGTCGTTTCCTTCTAAAAATTTCATTATGGTCATATTCAAATCTTGTATACCCTAACCTGGTTTCTTCTTTGTCGGTCCACTTAAGTCTAACTTGAGATTTAATATGTTTGATAAATGGGGCTTTAATGCCTTTTAATGAGATTTCTAGGGAATTAATTATTCCTTCAGGAATTTCTGGCTGTTTGGATAAATCGGTCAAGTGGCCATACTCCTCTATGCCTTCCGTACTCCATTCTCCTTAAATGGGCACCGTTATACGCAGGTCCATGGGCGTGTGGCGCAGCTTGGAAGCGCGCTTCCTTGGCATGGAAGAGGCCCCGAGTTCAAATCTCGGCACGTCCACCATTTTAGAAAAATAAATTGTATTAGCAATCATAATAACTTATACACAATTTAAAAATAAATTTATAGCATTCTCTTATCACAACTAAGTAAAAATACAAAAAAAACAACGAATTCAGGGTTTATTCTATATAGTCTAAATACTCCCCAACAACTGATGAAGTCAAGATTATCTGCAATACTTCTATGCTCGCTAATGATTGCCTCCGCCCTAGCAGGGTGTACTGGTGGTGAAGAAGATGTGGAAGTTGTGAATGGTTGTATGGATACAACCGCAACTAATTTCATGTCTGATGCTACTAATGATGACGGTACATGTACCTATGATACCGACGGAGATGGGACTATCGATTCCAATGAAGTTGACACCGATGGAGATGGAATCGATGATAATGATGAAATAGAAGGATGCCAAGATATGGCAGCGACAAATTATGATGCTACTGCTACAGATTCTGGTTCTTGTGATTTCGATCAATCATACTACATGGGAATGTTTGCATCTGGAGATATGGCCTATGCTGACGCATGGTCTTCACTGCAGAGTGTCCGTGCTTGTGCAGAAACAGGTTCTAATAACCCCTGTGAAATCGTGCAGATGACCATTGGAGATGCTTCAACCTTTGATCCGCATGATGCATATGATTCAGCATCTGGTGATGTAATTGAAAACGTATTCGATACACTTTATAGGTACGAGGGAGATGGAAATGGTAATGCCATCATCGTTCCACGTCTAGCCACTTCTCATACTATCAGTGATGATCAATTAACTTACACTTTCACTCTTCGTGATGATGTATACTTTAGCAATGGCGATCACATGACTGCAGAAGATGTTGTTTATTCATGGGAGAGAGTTAATGAAATGGCAAGCCCACTTTCTCACGTTTCATGGATTACTGAACAAAACTTCAATACTTCCGGCCTATCTATGATTGACGCAACTCACTTTTCAGTGACTTTAACTCAACCATATGCAGGTTTCATATCAACGATTGCATACACAGTAGGTGCTGTAGTTAATGCAGATCTTTGTGAAGCAAACCGCGTAGTAACTGTAGATGACGCATCAACTGCAGATGTTGATGAATCCTCAGACGACTTCTGTCATGAATGGATGGATGAAGCACCTTTGGGTGCTGGTACTGGTGCATACGTCGTAGAATCATGGGTCCGCGAAACTGCAATCACCCTTACTCCTAACTGGATGTATTGGGAAGACGGCGGATTTAATATTAATCGATTTACATCACAAATAGTCACTGAAGCTTCAACACGCCTTCTTGCTTTCCAAGATGGCGAAGCCGACTTTGGAAGTTTAAACATTGAAGATGAACCTCAGTTCTGCGATAACTATGATGATGCACCTAATGTTGCAGGTAAAGATGGATATGTTTGCACATACCGTGAATCATTCACGATTACATTATCAGCAATGAATCTTATGCCTAAGGCTTTAGATGCGGGCGAAGCAAACAATAATACTGATGCTAACTCTTCTTTAGTTCTAAATTGGGATTCCAATTTAGATGGGACAATGGATTCTCACGTTATGGCTAGTTCTGCAGTTAGAAAAGCAATAGCTTATTCATTCGATTATGATACTGCACGCCGTGATACATATTCAGGGCAACTTGCACCTGTTTATGGGCCAATACCTAATGGTTTCCTATATGATGAAACTCAAAGCCAAGTGTTTGATTATGATCTAGCAGTTGCTGAACAAGCTCTAGAGGATGCAGGATTCATCCGCCAATATGATTGTACTAGCCTAACAGTAGGCGGCGAGCCAACAGTTGTACCAGATGACGGAAGCAGAGATGGAACTGAATGTCGTTTACCTAACGTTTTGAGAATCATGGCCAATGAAGGAAATGATTACAGAATCGCAATGGCTGGTCAAATAGCTCAGGCATTAGGGTCAATCGGAGTTGCAACAGATGGAGATGCAAAACCGTGGGCAGAATACCTGACAATGTACTATACTAGCACTTTTGAAATCAGATTTAGCGGATGGGCACCAGATTATCTGGATCCAGATAACTACTGGACACCTTTCGCAGCAAGTCATGATGCTGGCGGAGATGCATATGGTACAAACTACCATAATGCGGCATTAGATGAAAATCTAACTGCAGCACGAGTTTCAACGGATGATGCAGAGCGCACTCAACTTTACCAGAATGCATTTGCTCTATGGGCAGAAGATCCTAACATGATTATAATTGGCCAAGGTAATGGTATAAGTGTAAAGCGTGATGATATCGTTTCTGCACCATGGGCTGCTATTGGAGCTGCTCACTGGTTTGATTACGATAAATTACCAGTAGCATAATTCTTAATTGAATTGTTCGGACATACGTAAGGCCTAGTAACAGCCACTCTTGAGTGGCTGTTACTTTGCCGTTTTTTTTATTTTTAAATTCAATGAAATGTGTTTACCAATGATACATTTGATATAATGCCATTCTCTAGTAGTAACGGAGGTACAATACTATGAAACTACAGGAGTTCATTGTTAGGAGATTAATTCTCTTAATTCCTGTTATTTGGGGTGTCTCTGTATTTACTTTTGCTATAGCGCAAGTAATTCCTGCTGACCCAGCCGCGGCATTATGTGGTGAGAAATGCGGAGTCATGGGGTCAAATGGTCTAACTGCATATGAATCAAACGTCATTCGCCTAGGTCTCGATAAACCAATAGTTGAACAGTATTGGATATATGTTACTAACCTTCTACAAGGTGATTGGGGTGAATCGGTAACATTTCACCGACCAGTCATTGAGAAGTTAAGAGATGCAGCACCAATAACTCTTGAGATGTCATTCCTTTCTCTTGCTATGGGATTTCCTATGGGAATTTCTTTGGGAATTCTAAGTGCTGTATGGCAAGATAAACTGTTTGATCAAGTGTCCCGATTCGTAGCAATAGCCTTTGTTAGCTTACCTATATTTTGGTTAGCTATGATGTTTCAGTATATATTTGGGACCCAAGTTGGAATATGCGACCCAATAACTCAAGCATTGCCCCTAATTCCTGATACTGTAGGGGGATGTTTTCCTATTTACGGTCGCCATGACCCAACTTATACATTTCCTGACACTGGCACCGGATTTCATTTAATTGATAGTTGGATAGTCGAGGAGCCAACAAAATATAATCCTCAAACAAACCAATATGAGGTTTCAATGTCACACTGGGATATGTTCGCCGATACATTCAAGCATCTTTTCTTACCTTGTTTCACACTCGCTGTTGCTAGCACTGGAGGCCTATTGAGATATATGCGTGCTAGTTTACTCGAAGTCTTGAATGAAGATTATGTCCGAACAGCTAGGGCTAAGGGGATTTCCGAAAGAAGAGTAATAATGGTCCATGCTGTACGTAACGCCCTTGTCCCGATTGTAACAATTTTAGGTTTTTCAATTGGAGGGGCCATAGGGGGGGCCGTTCTAACTGAGACAATTTTTGCATTCCCTGGGATGGGAAAAACAGCCGTAGATGCAATAGTTTACTTGGATTTTGCCATGATTATGGGTGTAACTCTCGTGACGGCTATTATTTTTCTGCTCTCTAATTTATTAGTTGATCTTTCTTATGCTATAGTCGATCCAAGGGTGAGATTAGAATGAACTCATTTCTCATAAACTTTATATTATATTTTTTAGTTCTTACATTATCAATTTTTTGTTTAGGGCTATTATATGATAGAAAAAATGGTCGCACGTGGAATGATGGTTCTGAAGATAGAAAAGAAGGGCTTAATAGATTAATTCAGAGTTGGAGCCAAAGATTACAAGATATTCGAAAAAGTTGGAAAATATTTAGACGGTCAATTTTAGCTTTAGTCGGTTTATTCTTAATAATAGCAGTTTCAACAATAAGTATTTTTGCTGATGATATAGCAGTCGAACATCCGTACAGAAATTTACAGGATACTGAAGACCTATGGTGGATTGATAATGAACCGAAGAGATTAGAACCATTTTCAGAGGGTTGTGATTGGCACGAACAAAGCATTGATTTATTTAAAATAAAAAATAAAGGATACCCGAGATATGTTACAGCAGTTTCCGACCCAGTGTTAACTAAAAATGGCTCTTTGTCTCCAAATAATCTCGAGATAATTACATTAGTATCTATAGAGGATGATTTAGGATATGAATTGAATAATTCAATATTAATTGTCCATAATGAAACAACTTTCTTTGTTACCGATGATGCGTTGAATGTTAGTGGTTCAAAGATATGGGTCATGTATGAATTTAATAATGAGGGCATGCATCATTCCTGGCTTCCAGATGGATATGATGTTTGTATAATGGGGACGACAAACTCAGGACAAGATTTATTCAGTAAAATTTTATATGGGTCAAGGATATCTCTTAAAATAGGAATAACTGTTGCATTCTTAACAGTCGCATTGGGGACAGTAATTGGAAGTATTAGTGGTTATTATGGAGGAGTAATAGATGAATTAATTATGAGATTGACTGATGTATTCTTCGCTGTTCCTGGCCTCATTCTTGCAATGGCCTTTGTTGCAGCATTACAAAATACAACTAGTATGTCCTTGCCAATGTCTGCGATTTCTTTTTTATTATTATTATTCATTTGTATGTCCTTTAGGAATATTATAGATGAAATGTATTCTGGAGAAAAACCATCGACTTATCTTGATATCAGGAATGAAGAAAACTTATCACTATTTGGAAAATTTATTAAAAAACTTGGGATTTCCTTTGGGTTAAAGTCAAAAACTCATTTTTTATCAAAAATAATTAATTCTAATTATCTATATTATCAACGTGTAATTCGATTCTTGTCTAATTACTCAACATCTATCACTATAATTATATTTTTTACAATTCTTGGAACTTATTGGGGGGGGATATGGCCTCAAAATAACTCAAATAATATTGATGAAGTTGGTTTGGATACTCAATTAACAAGGGCATTAGTTCTTGTTTCTATGAGTGTATTATTTATTTTAGTTACAATCTTTGACAAAGTATATACAAACGGAATCAAGAAAGAAGTAATATTTCAAAGAATGTCTGCATCTGTTAATTTTACAAACCCCTTCCGTTTTTTGGCTTTTAGGACAATTATGATCTTTATATCGGTAATATTATTAATTTTTGTATCCAAAACTTCAGAATCAGATTTTTCTGTTATTCGTGATTTTGATAGGTTATGGAAAATACAGGCTGCTCTAATATTAACGGGGTGGCCCGGATATGCCAGATTAATTCGTGGGCAAGTTTTGTACATCCGAGAAATGACGTTCGTAGAGGCCGCCAAATCGGTAGGCGCTCCTGATGGAAGAATCATGTTCAGGCACATACTTCCTAGTGCATGGGCCCCACTGCTAGTTGCATTCACATTGGACATAGGGGGAACTATATTATCTGCTTCAGGACTTTCTTTTATTGGTTTAGGTGCAGAACCAGGGACAGCCGAATGGGGAATTCTGGTGGCTGATGGCAGAAAATTTTTCCCTAACACTGGATGGTGGCTCGTTACTTTCCCGGGTTTAGCAATATTAGTTACTACATTAGGATTTAACTTACTTGGTGACGGTTTACGAGATATAGTTGACCCCAAAAATAAGAGGTGAAATGATATGAAAAATTTCAATAAATCTCTAACTGAGGGTGATACTCCACTATTAGAAATATCCAATCTAAAAGTTCATTTTGATACTTTGGATGGGCCTATCGAAGCATTAAATGATATCAACTTAGAAGTTTACAAAGGGCAAATAATGGGCGTCGTGGGTGAATCAGGTTGCGGAAAATCTGTCACTTCTTTAACGACTATCGGTTTAGCAACTTGTGATGTTGATAATGGCAGTATTAAGTACGATGGCAGAGAAATGATTTTTAAGTCCAGAGATGATAATAATTATTTATATGATATATCAACTAAATTATTAACATTTTTTGCAGTATTTATTCTACTGCCCCTTGGGAGTATTTATTTGATGCCTTTCATGAAAGACCCTTTATTTGGGTTTAAATTACTTATGCTAAGCTTACTATTGTTGGCCATCTCAATGGTTATTAAGTTCTATACAAATACAGATGAAAGAAAACATAACAAATTTATGAGATTCATACGAGGAAATGAAATTAGTATGATATTCCAAGAACCAATGACCGCTTTAAATCCATTATACACTGTAGAAAAACAAATATTCGAGGTAATGAAGGCACATAGTAAACTTCCAGAAGCAAGTATGCCAAAAGCAAAAAAATTATTTTTCTCTCTCTTGTCTCCCTTTGTGCACCTAAATAATTTTACTATTAACAATAAGTCAGGGGCATTAACATTTTTATTGCTCGTTTCGATTTATATCTTTTTCCCCTCTGCAGAGGATCACATAATGTCCAGTTTTTATTTAATAATCCTATTAGGTTACGCGCCTCCTATTGTTAAAATTTTATTAAAAGGCAATAATTTTAATTCTTATGCGGCATGGCATTCTATTTTAATAACAACTCCCTTTTCCTTTGTTACGGCTTTAATTTTCGCCGCACTACTTTGGACGCCATTTCCAGTAGTGGCAACAGTCGTTGTCTTATTTTTATCGATATCAACGCCTTTAATGATAATTATTGATTATTTAAAACTAGATCCTTCTCATAGGGATGAAATTATTAGAATTCTTGAAGAGGTAAGAATTCCAAATCCCAATTCAGTAATTATGATGTACCCACATGAACTATCAGGAGGTATGAGGCAAAGAGTAATGATAGCAATGATGATGTCTTGTGAGCCTAAACTATTGATTGCTGATGAACCCACTACAGCTTTAGATGTTACAATTCAGGCACAAATTCTTAAGTTAATGAGAGATTTGAGGGACAAAAAAGGAACTGCAATAATGCTGATTACTCATGATTTAGGCGTAATTGCGGAGATGTGCGATGAAGTTGCAGTTATGTACGCGGGGAGAGTTGTTGAACAAGCACCAGTATCTGAAATATTTGCCAACCCAAGGCATGCTTATACTAAGGGTTTGTTAGCAAGTAGTCCTAGCATGAGTTCTGAGAGGAAATCAACACTAACTGCAATACCTGGACAAGTTTCACAGCCCTCTGACTTCGTTCAAGGCTGTCGTTTCTGTCAACGAATGGGCCGTGAAGGTCAAACTCTAGAAATCAGGCCTAAAATTAGACATATAGGTAATAAGCACTGGGTAGAAGACTGCCAAATATGCGTAAGTAATTAAAAAGGTGATTAATATGCCAAAAAAATCAGAAAAACCCTTGATTGAGATAAAAGATCTTACTAAATGGTTCCCGGTAAAGGAAGGAATGTTTTCTCCAGTAAAATCTTATGTTAGGGCAGTTGACGGCGTTGATCTCCAAGTATTCAAAGGAGAAACTCTTGGAATAGTGGGTGAATCAGGATGTGGTAAAACTACGTTGGGGCGTGTTCTATTAGGTTTAATTCCTCGCACGACAGGGTCAATTATTTTCGATGGAGAAGATATTCGCAAGATCCGCAAGAAGGATTTGCGCCGCCGCATGCAAATAGTTTTCCAAGATCCAGGTGGCTCAATGAATCCTAGGATGTCAGTAAGGTCAATAGTTGGTGAACCACTTCAGGTTAATGGCATGTCTGATGGTGCTAAATTAACTGCAATTGTTGGCGATTTACTCAACTCAGTAGGCTTAAAAAAAGCACATATGACTAGATTCCCTCATGAATTTTCGGGTGGTCAAAAACAAAGAATTGCCCTTGCTCGTGCTCTTGCGCTCGAACCAGAATTTATCCTTCTTGATGAGCCTACCAGTGCACTTGACGTTTCAATTCAAGCACAAGTGTTGAATTTGCTACTTGATATTCAGAAAAAACATGATTTAACTTATGTTTTTATTGCTCACGACCTTGCTGTAGTTAGACACATATCTGACCGCGTAGCAGTGATGTATCTTGGGAAAGTAGTTGAATTAGCGGATGCAGAAGAAATATACAAAAACCCAGTGCATGCATATACAAAAGCATTAATCGCAGCTATTCCTGTCCCTGACCCAACAATTCCTAGGAATGAGAATTTATTAGAAGGAGATGTACCTTCATCAATTAATCCTCCTAAGGGCTGTGCATTTGGTCACAGAGTTAGCCATCCTAATTGGGAAAAAAGCATAGGGATTGATTTGTCTTTGCATGAAATATCTCCAGGCCATTATGTCCAAATGTGCCCCTGTTGTACTGATATTTTGGATAAATAATGAAATTTCTTAGGATACAATAATCATCTGTTCTTATCTGCCAATATCATGAAAGAGCCGGAAGTTAAAACCTCTCCTTCTGATTTCATAGATAAGAAATCTAATCGTGAAGACTCATTTTGGAGGTTGAAGAAAGCTGTAGATTTTAGAAGACACAAAAGAATTCAATCAATTGTCGCCCAGGAATCTGAAGATTTGATGACAACTATTGGACGTGTAATTTACATATGTGTATGCATATTATTTGATGGCTTAATATTAATCGAAATACCAATTATACTTGGCAGATCTGTACCTTCATGGGTATTATATGGCACGATACTCGGTTTTAGCATTAATTTACAAAAACAATATTATGATGAATGGTTCCGTGTAGATTTGACCGATTATGATATGAATTAATTTTATTCAACGATTGGGAATAAACCACTCTCTATTCGCTCGAATTTTCTAAATGAGGGGACGATTATTCCCACTGTGGTAACTAGTATCATGATTGAAACAGCAACCATGTATGTGAATAGTACATTCGTCTCTTCAATAAGCCACCCGCCTAATAATGGAGATAATGGAATAAATATTAACGATCCTATGGAATCTAATGAATTAACTCTGCCTCGAAGATACTGATCGACACTATCGGACATTGAAGTTCTCCATATGACCATTAAAGAGCCCCCCATTATCCCTTCGAGAATGACAAAAATCAATATTAACCAATATGGTATTGGCATTGCCCACATCAACATGGACCATGCTATAGTACCAATCAAGATGTAGAAAACTAACCCTCTATGTTTTTTTGGTATTGGATATATTCCCCCTATTGCAGAACCAATCATGGCTCCTACGGCTCCTATAGCCCCAAAAATTCCAAACATCAATGCCTTTCCTTCCATGCCAATATTCATTTCTATTCCCTTTTGTTCTATAATAAATGGAACGCCTATTTCAATTGCTGAATCTCCTAAGTGCCATATCATTGCTATGACTAACCCTGCAAATAGCCATGGTTGTGTTTTTACAAACCTAATGGCTTCCAGTAATTCTTCTTTCATACTGCTTGTTTCTTCCTCTCTTCTGATGGGTATTTCTGTTATTGTAAATAGTATAAATGCACTAATCAAGAATGTTATGACATCTATGGCTAAACAAATTTCAATCCCCCATTTACCTACTAACAAGGAACCTATTATTAGCCCTAATGCCCATGCAGCAGTTATGGATATTCCCCTTATTGAGCTAGCCTGAGCAAGCAATTTATCTTCTACTAGATCAGGAATTAATGCATTTACTGCAGGCATGGAAAAAGCAGACGCCCCCCCTACTGCAAATGCAGTGACCAGTAATGTATCAATTACCGGAGATCCCATAAATAGTAGTATAGTTGCTATTGATATTATTCCCGCCTCTGCTAAATCTGCAATTAATGCCACTGTTCTTCTGGGAAATCTATCTACTACCATTCCTCCAAAAACTAGTAATGGTAGGTGACCTAAGAAATATGCTGTAAATATCAGACCATAAATTTTAGGTCCACCAATTTGAGCAACCGTCCAACTCATTCCAACAATAAAAATAGAATTACCAATGGTATTGATTCCATCTCCAATTAGAAAACGTCGGAATTCTGGAATATTCCAAGTCTCCCTCATAGACATATTATTGTCTAATTATATTCTACGTTTCAATCTGTTCTATTGAGAAATATCTCCCTCTTGTGATTTAGCAATTCAATTTTTTATCCATCATGTCCATTTGTATGTATTAATATAATTTTTTTGAATATTGATATTGCATTCGTATAATATAAATTAGAAATACTATACAATTGTATATATTATCTCCATATATATATTATAATGATTTCTTTAAAGGGAAAATATTAATCAATACAACAAATAATAAACCTTACCACTTTGTGATTACGTATGGCAATAAAGGCGAAACTTGAGTACATTTGGTTAGACGGGCATTTTCCGACACAAAATATGAGATGCAAGACTATGATAATAAACGATTTTAGTGGTAACTTAGAAGATTGCCCCGTGTGGTGTTTCGATGGAAGTTCAACAAAACAAGCGAAAGGAAACGCTTCTGATTGTTTATTACAACCTGTAGCAATATATCCAGATCCAGTAAGGATAGATGGTTATTTAGTTATGAATGAGGTTTTAAATCCTGACTCTACACCCCACATTTCAAATAAAAGATCCACAATTGATGATGATGATCATGATTTTTGGTTTGGTTTTGAACAAGAATATTTTATTATGGATGTTGAAACTCAATTACCACTAGGCTTCCCTTTAGGAGGATATCCAGGACCTCAAGGGTTGTATTATTGTTCAGTCGGAGGAAAAAATACACATGGCAGGGACTTCGTAGAAGAACATGCAGACTTATGTTTAGAAGCAGGAATAACCTTTGAAGGATTGAACCAAGAAGTCGCGTGTGGGCAGTGGGAATTCCAGTTATTTGCAAAAGGTGCAAAAAAAGCTGGCGATGAGTTATGGATAGCCCGATACTTATTGGATAGACTGACGGAGAAATATGGATATTATATTGAATACCATCCCAAACCAGTCACAGGAGATTGGAACGGTTCGGGTATGCATGCAAATTTTTCAGATACTAATCTAAGAACTAGCGGAGATGAAGAGATATTTCATAAAGTCTGTAAAGCATTTGGTGAAAATATTAAGAGGCACATGGATGTTTATGGTGCTCACAATGAATTAAGACTCACAGGACTCCATGAAACTCAATCGATAGATCAGTTTTCTTATGGAGTATCAGATAGGGGTGCATCAATTCGTATCCCTATTGGGACAGTAGAAGATGGATGGAGGGGAAGACTCGAAGACCGCCGTCCGGCCTCTAATGGAGATCCATATAATATTGCATCAGTTATTGTAAAGACTACAAAATCTGCATACTAATTGTCGTTAAGTAATTTGACCACTTCATTAGCACACCCCCATGACAAAGTTACTCCAGATCCTCCATGCCCATAGTTATGAATGACTAATTTATTTGATATTTTTTCTATTTCTAATCTTACTTCATTCCTTGAAGGCCGTAGTCCAACCGCCATTCCAACTATTTTATTCCTGTCTAACTCCGGCCATAAAGAGGCACATCTTTTCAAAATCTCTTCGGTATCTTCATCTCTAATTTCCAAAGACCAATCATCTAATTGCGCTGTCCCTCCTAATACTGTTACATCATTTCTTGGGATGGTGTATGTCAATGTCTCGGGTTGCTGATCATACCGCCCTATTACAGGATCCTGTTTGAGGTATATCACTTGACCTCTTATTGGCCTTACGTTATAATCATCACATAATTGACGTGCACCTAGTCCAACACAATTAATTACAATTTTTTCTTCGATATCATTTAATTCTATTAAATTCTTCTTAATAAATTTACATCCCAAACGTTCTAGTTTACTTTTTAACCATGGCATATATAGATTCATTTGAATCACGGGAGAATCAAATTCCCATCCAAACACATATTCTCCAATTAATTCGCATTCTTCCAATATTCTAAATCCATTAATGCCAATACTCCATCCAGGGGGTTCGGAATATTTTCTCAAATATTCTCTCCCTTTTCTTATTTTTATTCCAGATTCAGGGTGTATAAGGGACATTTTAGTCAATTCATGGTATGTCTCCAATCCCCATTTATTTGTTTTTTTTATAGGATTAGTCAAAAATGGATACCATACTGCAGCAGCCACATCAGAAACTGTATCTGGGCTAAATTTGTCTGAATAGATTGTAACTTTATGCCCCTGTTGCAAAAGTCTGATGGCACAAGTCAATCCTGAAACACCTGCCCCCACTACTCCACATTTCATACAGTTGGTACAAAGCACTAGTCAATAAATAAATTCCAAAATAGTCATCAATGATATGGATATTGGTTTGTTACAGTGATGGCATGCCTAAAGTAAGGAGACCCAAAAAAGGTTGGTTTCGAATCACCAAGAAACGTATTTTCAGAGGGTCATCAGTAAAGGCGAGTGAGAAGGGTTTACCACCATGTCCTGCTTGTAATCAGTGGACCATGCAGAAAGACAATAAACGCAATGAAATATACTGTGGTTCATGCGGAGCCATTCTTTGATGATGAGAAATCCAATATGCAAAGGCCTCTTGGCCTACCTGCCACTGTGATGAAAAACCGCACCGGATGCATCAGGCATCAAGAGTGATGGGCGATCTGAGTGGCACACGGAATTGAGTAAATGCCCGGTGATAAAATATTTATTGACCATCTAAACCGTAAATTTAGAATTCCTGCACCTAAAAATTTAATCAAACCTCCAGATGATATTCAATTTGCTAGCAAAAGTAAACCATGGAAGATATATTTTGGAATGCTCGGAACAGTTCTACCAGCTTTCTTCTTACTTTACACGTCGCTTTTTTTAATATTAGGAATTATTAATTTAAATCCAATCGTCACCTTATCAGGTGGAATTTGTAGTTTACCATTATTGATAATTATTTTCCGTCTACACAGGCCAAAATTAATTCATGTAAGGGTGGCTACTCCAAGCGAGGATGGCGATTATATACACCCTTTGACTACCGGGGGCTCTATAGAAACTAATGTTAGAACTAATTTTAGCAGGTTTATTATTAGAGACGATTCTATTCTTGAAATGCCCCCTAGTAAACAGTTATGGGTATTATTTTGCTTAGTTATAACTGTCGGTATAATTTCATCATTCGTATTCCTCTCAAATGTATCTCATGAATTAGGAATCATACTCTTCATCATTATTGCAATTCCAATGTGGTTCATTGGATTTTCACTACCAGTACTTGCATGGTGGGGAACATCTACACAATTGTTAGGAATCCCTACAAGGAAAAGAGATGCCGAAGCATGGTTATTGGCAGGAATGATGGCAGCCTTTCCTGCATTCTTATTCAATAGTTTTGTGGCCCCTTTAATTATTCCAGATAATTTTCCTATATGGGCTAGTGATTTATCTTTGCTTGCATTAAGTGCTCCATTTTGTGAAGAACTATTCAAAGGTTTAGCAGTAGCAATTTTCCTCCCTTCTATAAAAGGTCCAAAACATGGTTTTCAAATTGGTTTCACTGTTGGCTTGGGGTTTGCCCTGATCGAAAACTTTCAATATATTGGAATATCATTAATCGGGGGCCCTCTTGGTATCACTTTAACTATATTAGTCAGGGGAATTGGCTCAATACCCGGTCATGCAGTATGGACTGCGATAACAGGTACTGCAATAGGCTGGCTAGCAGTAGATTCCAAATTCAAAGAAAAATTACAAATGTATGCAAATAAAATAACTATAGGCACCGTCGATTTAGATGAAGATACAGGTGATGATATTGATGGCGATGGGAATTATTCCGATTATGAGGGAAATAAGTACAACTCAGATGTTGCAACAATAGAATCTTTAGAAAAAATGTCGACAAGTCAAAAACCATGGCTATTAATGGATAAAAATTCGGAAGTAATTACCAATCAATTTAATTCTAATTCAACTTTACAGAATAAAAAATTAGTAAATAATATTTTTCCTAAAGCATCTGCAAATATAGGTTTGTCTACTCCAAAATCTGTAATTAATGCTTTATTATTAGCAATGATGGGGCATTCATTTTGGAATGGTAGTTCTTACATTTCATATTATATTCCTCAAATGCAAAATTTTACTACATACGAATCTACATTAATCTCTGTGACATGGACAATTATATTGGTTTTTGGAATTATCTTTACTACAACTCAATTATTGAGGGGGGTGGTGGCGATTGATGAAGAAAAATAACTGCCATTATTTGTACAAATGGTTATGTAAAAGGGAATCCTTCTTGACCGTCAATGCTCACAGGATTACAAGGAAACGGTGGAACTAGTGAATGAACAATTAATTTCGCTGCTCTTGGTAGCTGTTCTACTCTTAGTTTCAAAAATATATGATTTCTTAGATATGGGTGGTTTATTTGCAGCATTATGTATCGGTTTAATAATTTCTTTATTGGGTCATTGGACCTGGTTAATAGTCCTAATGTCCTTTTTGATTATATCATCGATAGTCACTAAGTGGAGGTACGAGGAAAAATTACAATTATCCGTAGAAGAATCAAATGAAGGTGTGCGAGGATGGAAAAATGTACTAGCCAATGGAGGGGCTGCTTCAATAGTTGCAATTGCCAATACTACCTTAGGAGGGCACGAGTTAGCGTATTTCGCTTTCTGCGCATGTGTAAGCGTAGCATCTTCTGATACTCTTGCATCAGAAATTGGAAGCCTGGACCATCGGACTAGAATAATTACTACTTTGGAGGCAGTCCCTGCTGGAACCAATGGAGGGATGTCTCCAACAGGTACTGTAGCAGCTTTTTATGGCGGACTAATAATTGCAATAATATCTACACTATTAGGTGCTTTAAATGGTGACCACCTTCCTCCAATTTTCTTTTTTATTGGCATAACCTCAATTGGATGGCTAGGTTGCCAAATGGATTCATTACTAGGGGCAGTATTGGAAAATAGAGGCTATCTGGGGAAGCATGGAGTTAATTTCATATCTACGCTTTCTGGCTCATTCCTATCACTTTATTTTGCATATATCTTTATTTATTGAGGGAACTAAATATTTGACATAGGAAGTTATAAAATGAAACAAGTCATAAATAATAAATTTATTTTAATGGCGGTAACGATCTTATTCTTTGCTACTGGAGCATCATCCATAGGCGTTGCAGAAGATTATGAACAATATGATGGCCCTGGGATTTCTTTTGAATATCCGGAAACTCATATGCTATTTTTAAAAGGTTCAGAAGAAAACCCTCTTCTGGATAGAAACTGGTCATTATTAACTGGTTTACCTCAGGGAAGTGCATCATTTAGTAGGGCAAGTTCTGCAATATCGCCGACATTAGTGGAAGCAAAATCTGCACCGTTAGTGGAATCATTCAGGTTTGATGGAAATTTATCTATCTCCTTATTTGCTTCTCTAGAGGGTACTGGAAGTAATTCTTGTAAATCGACGAGTATTTTGCCAAGTCCAGTAAGTTCAGAGACACAATTCCAAGTCACCTTGTCAATGGGCGGAATAATAATTTTGGATGGAGCATATACGGACTCAATTTCTATGTCAGAGGGATATACATCGCCTCATGAATTCAAAGTTTCTGCATCAAATGTAAATGTATCTCTCGGGCCGGGAGATACTATTGATATTTCTATTGACGTTAGGCACGAATGTATTGAATCCGGATCTCTGTGGTGGGGGACGTATGATGTTAAATCTGGAATCACCTTTGAAGGTAAATTTATAGAGATACAACTCGATGCCGTTGTAGATGCAAATAGAATGGTTCGAATAGAATTGATGCCGATATCTCCCTGGGGGGTTGAAGATTTTACTCATCAAATTATTGACATTATTGGCCCAACTACTTGGGATACAATGTATCATGGGGAAAGGGATAATGAAGATTTATGGATATATCATTTTGAAAATCCACAAGGATCAAGAATTGGAGATGGTAATCGAACAATCTTGACATGGACGTCAGAAAAGCCATTAGAACCTGGTAATTATATGGTGGACGTATGCATTGATTTGTCTGACCAAGACCCCACTAATACTTGCAACGCAATAGCGGTGTTGAGGTTTTCTGTTCCTGAGGATTCTGATTCATTAGTGAATGGCATGTGGGCCGCAGTAATCATTCCTTTGGGGATAGTCGGTTGGATATTCATTTCACTTCGAGGTGCGATGCTCCCTCTTCCTACATACGGTGTTTTAATTTTACTAGCTTTTGCTAGTTTAGGGCCAGCAATTAGCCTACCTGATATCAATTCTGAACCTTTCAGGGATAACGGGGCTGCGCCGCCTTTCATACTATTATCGCACAACCCTGATACCGAATCAATTTCATTATCTGATTTATTGGACCAGTCAGATGTTGTAGTTATTGGGATGTTTCAGCCAGGATCACCAAATGCAATACTCCAATTCAATGATTTTTCAAATTCAATGAATATTAACGAAGGGGATATAAGTTATGTTCAGATTGCAACCGGTGAAGGATTAAGGGCAACTGATTTAGATGAACATTCTAAAATAATTAACGGTTCATGGCCACTTCTCCTTGACGAAACAGATTCGAATGTTGGATTTTCTTTACCAAACAGTGCCAGCGATGCTGTTTTAATTATCGATTCAGCCGGTTTTATTTCAAAATGGCGGCCAGGATCTATGTCCCCTGTTGAGATTGGAGAAGCAGCAAGCAAATCTTCTTGGGGGTCTGGTAATAGTCCCTTTCAAATATTGTCTTTATTATTTTCAACAGCACTGCTCCCACTTATTGTATTAAGTATGCCCAGGGAAAGGATTTTCAAATTCCCTGAAGACCCATTAATACCAGGGGCCGGAATTTTACTAATTTCATATTCTGCAATGATTGGATTCTCTTATTGGGCCCTTCCTGTTGCAATTGCATCAATTCTTGGTGCTGGAATTCATTGGGTATGGATAGAACTTATCTTAACATTTGTACTCGTATATCATGGCATTTCCATATTGAGAAATGGCAGGATAATTGAAATTGAAATACTGTCTAAAATCGCATATTCTAAACTACCTCAAAACTATAAGAATTGGAAATCAAATGAGAGTTTTAGCGAAGATGCTTATTTGGGATTATGGTTGGCATGGTTACTATGGATACAAATACCAGAATTAATCCCACAAGGAGTTGGTGCTGTAGCCAAATCAAGCACCTTAGGCCTTATTTTTGCCTTATTATTATTTTTAGGATATATTATTTCTGCAGGAATATGCATAGTATTATCACGCAATCTTGCCCTTATAATGGGTCCAATTTCTAGAATTTTTGGTGAAATGAGCATCGGGTTAAGGCCTAGGGCATGGGGCTTGGCATCCGTTATATTTGGAGTTTGGATTATGCTTAGTATCTTGTTAGGGCCATTGTCATAATTTTATTGTCTATACAATACTTTTGACCGGGACCATCATAAGAGAAAGGTCACTGGAGAAGATATCCCTACGGGGGTATAGTATAACCTGGTAGTACAGCGGGCTCCAGTTGCACGGGAATGACGACGAGAAGGTATTCTGATGGTTTTGATGACCAACTGGAGCGCCGACCCATCGCAACCCGAGAGCGTGCGCCTGCCGGGTGCACGCTAGGCAGAAGAAACCTGCTGATCTGGGTTCAAATCCCAGTGCCCCCACCATTTTTAAATTCTTAATTTATACTTTTACGGGTTTGTTTGAAGGAGTATGCTCGCTCCGCATCTAATATGAATGAGAAGTTGTTGTGCTTATTCACTTGCTTAATTATTATTACACCACTTTCAGGTAGTATTTTTTCAACTAATTTTGAGTTAAATGAAAAAGGTATCCAATTGATTGAAAGGGGTCAAGTTTTATATCCTCCTACTCAAGATGAAATAACTTGGTCATCTGACAATCATTGGTGGGAATATACTACACTAGATTCGGATAGAAATGGGGTTCATGATTCTCTTCAAAATGTATCTGGAATTGTTAATGTGGGCCTATCTTATTCAGAAATTATAACAGATGATGATAGGGATTTGATATTGTCGATGGGGTATCAAATTAATCAGGAATTACATTCTGTTAATTCTATTCTTATTGGCAGTATTGATTCGAATGAAGTTTCTAATCTATCTGAAATAGATGGCGTAATAATGGTGGAAAGATATGGTTCATTGGTATTTTATGGGGACGTCCAAACTCCATCTGTAAAGGCTAAAAATTCAACTTATTACCCCGGTGCTTGGGACCTTGGCGTTTCAGGTCAAGGAGTAAATATAGCCTTGACAGATACAGGTGTTGATGAAGAACATCCTGGATTAAATGGAAAATTTGTTGCAGGATATGATGCTGTCTGTTTCCTTCATTCTGATCCAACATGTATTCTTGCAGGAGGAAGAGAGACAGATGGTTCATTCAATCCTGATGATGGCAATCAACATGGTACTGCATGTATGGGTATGGCAGCAGCTACTGGAATTGAAAGCGATGGCACAGTTTCTAATTTTACCGGTTCTGCACCTAATGCATCCACTATTGATGTAAGAATCGGGACTGATGCTGGCGCTGGCCCATTTGAAAATTATATTCTCGAACAAGAGTTCTATGAGTCCGCCATGAATGGCCTTCAATGGATAATTGATCATAAAGATGACGCATGGCAAGGTGCTGGCGAGGATAATTATGGAATTGACATAATTTCTTTATCCTGGGGCATTACAAGTCACGAAACTGGTGGTTCGGATGGTACTGATATGCACAGCCGCATATTAGATGAAGCAATGGAGGCCGGAATTACTGTGTCTGCAGCTGCAGGTAATGATGGACCAAATAATGACGGTCTTTCTGGCATGGGATCGTCCTCTCTTTCTATAACCGTGGGGGCGACTGATGATCAAAACTCAATAAACAGGGATGACGATTCAATTGCCGATTATTCTAGTAGAGGGCCAAGGAGAGATAATGGTAATGGAAACCCATTGGATGAATTAAAGCCAGAAATTAGCGCGCCTGGTAGTAATATAATTCAGGCTGAAGGTTGTGTTTCTTCAGGGCAATGTAATAATAATATTCCAGGCCAAGACGCCACGGAAAATACCTATACGAGTAGAGGGAGTGGAACTTCTTATGCCACCCCTTCAGTTTCGGGGATAATCGCCTTAATGATAGAAGCCAATGGAGATTTGAACCCTCTTCAAATAAAAGAAATTTTGAAACAAACTTCTGAAAGAAAAGGAGAACCTTCTTTCCCCGAAATAGACCCCTATTGGAATCGAGATTTTGGATATGGTATGGTTGATGCATATGCTGCAGTTTCTATGGCTATCCATTTGAAGGAAACCTCTCAAAGTAATGGCATTAATCCATTTTTACAAAACCATCTCTTAAATCAAAGCATGGAATCAGAAATAATGAATATAACAGGTCATTCATGGGGGCAAGATTCCACTGTAGAAAAAATAGAATATAGAATTGATAGAGGTGGATGGATTGAAGCAACTTATTCTTCTTATGATTCTGATATTGGAGCACTAACTCCATTTTTATGGCATATAATTCTGGACTCTTCCAAGTTAGAAGTAGGGGTTCATGAATTAGAAATTCATGCTTCCTTTGGTGAATCTAATTCGCTTCCAATTATCATATCTGTTGAAGGTACGGGGAGCGATAGTATTTCTTCAGACATTCCTTTTTCAATAATTTTAATAGTTGCACTAATTTTTGGAGTTTGGCTGTCTGCATTAATTTTTGTTAATTTCAATAATGATGCTGTTATCAATTTAAAAATTTCCAATCTAAAAAATATATTTAGATATAGTTCTAGACTTGATGAAGTTAAAGAATCATCAAATCTAAAAGCAGTTTTGGATGCAGAATTAATTTCTTAAGGCTCTAAAATTAGATTTTACGTATTTTCCTCACTCCTTTTTAAAACCCCCGGCCATACCTCAGGAAGTCATGGTCAAGTTCTCCGAGCGTGCAAACAGCATACAGCCTACTGGTGTTCGAAGGATGTTCGATATGGCAGGGGATGACACGGTCCAATTTGGTTTGGGTGAGCCAGACTTCCAGCCTCCTAAGATAGCCATTGAAGCATTTACTAAAGCAATGCAAGATGGAAAAAATAAGTATACTACTACTGCCGGCCTTCCAGAACTAAGGGACAAAATAGCCGAGAGTTGGACTCATTTATCTCCCAATCTCAATAAATCAAACGTTTGCATTACTATGAGTGGCACCAATGCTCTCTTAGATGTTTTTCTTGCTATAGTAGATCCCGGAGACAATGTCTTAATTCCTGAACCATATTTCCCCTTATATCCTCCAGATGTAGTCATTTGTGGGGGCGAGCCTAACTTATATCCTTGTAACTTTGAAGATGGTTTTATACCTAGAGTTGAAGATCTTGAAAAATTAGTAAATGAAAAAACTGTTGCAATTTTGTATAACTTCCCTAGCAATCCTACGGGTGCCACAGTATCTATGGAACAACGTGATCAGTTAGTTGATTTTGCTGTCCGTAACGACTTATGGATCATAAGTGATGAAGTATATGATAGAATTATTTACAATGAAGTCCATGTTTCCTTTTTGGGTGCTGGGCACGATAAATTATTTTTGATAAATTCCTTTTCTAAAACGTTCGCAATGACAGGATGGAGAATTGGATATATTATTTCTCCTGATGAGGATGCCATGGTTCAAATAAATAAAATGCAATACTATGTTACTGCTTGTAGTAATGATGCAATGCAATATGCTGTACTATCTGCATTAGAAAATGCTTCAGATTACCCTGATATGATGCGTGATGAATTTAAATCTCGGAGAGATTTGATATGTATGAGACTTAATGCTATGCCAGGAGTAACCTGCCATGTTCCTCAGGGGGCATTTTATGTGTTTCCTAAGGTTGAAGTTGAGGGTTACAACAGCAAGCAATTAGCACTTAAAATTCTTGAATTAGGTGGTGTACTTTGTTCCCCCGGGACAGCATTTGGTAAAGCAGGAGAAGGCCATCTACGTTTTGCATACACTATTGATAGAGCAGACATTACGGATGGAATGGATCGCCTAGAAGAGGTATTGTCTCAATTAAGAGGAGAATAACGTGCTTAATTTCCTAGCCAATTCAATGTTGTTGTTATTTGGTTTTTGGACTCCTGTTATGTTGGGGGATCTATACCCCCGCAGCAATATCAAATATTTTTCTTTAGCGATATTTTTTGTTTTAATCTTATCATCAGGAATTATTCTATTCATTTCTGGGCCGAATTCACTAGCATTTGGAATTTTTATAGGTTCAGGTTGGAAGATATTAAATTTTATTTTAGATAATTCTTTTATCTCTGGTCACTAAATAGATTAAATGGTGAATCCACCATTCTATCAGAATCTTCTTTACCGACTTTATCTACGTCGTTTTTATCTAATAATTTAATTGAGTTTTCAATCTCATTCTTATCATACTCGGAAAAGATACCATTTTCGTTATTTTCAACTAAACTCTTTGATCTTAGATTTTCAAGGTTTTCTTCCTGCCCAATCATCCAGTCAGGGATGTTTCTGTAACCGCTTAATACTGAGATAGTAGTGAAAGTAGCCATTGGTAAAACTGATATAGCAACGATATAATCTAAAATAGCTGTATCGGGTATTGTTGCCGCTGGAGCAATAGTTTGAATAATCATTTGCTCCAATTGTATTTCATGCCATTGTTCATAATTTATGCCTAACCATCCCAGAGATATCTTAAGAACAAATCTCGCAAATAACCAATATAATAACAATGGTAATGCAGAAGACACTCTTCCCAGTTTACCTAGAAAAATTCTAAAAATATATGCTAAACCTATTAGTTTTTCTGAAATAATTGGGTGCAATCTTATTGATGCCCATAATGCAATCAGATAACCAATCATTCCTAATTGAAAAGCAGAATCAGGCTTGATGATACTATCTGGCATTCCTTCCATTATTATTAGAGGGATGGCAATCAATATCACTTGCATGGGAACAGCCAATAATTGTAATCCTCCATGAATTGCCATTATGTCATAATTATCATTTTTCATTTTCAAAAAAACTAATCTACTCATTTTGCCATACGGGCTAGAATAGGCTGACAATCTAGCTCTGTCAATTAACTCAGGATCGTTAATTCTTTGATTAAACAACAATAAAGTAATCCAACCTCCTCTATTTGAGACATATAAAGGAGTAAAACTCCCCATTATGAGGGCTAATGCTAAGGATATAATTCCATAAGTAATACCTGCAATAATTACCCATTGAAGCATTTCAGTCCTTATTCCTACGCTGGAATTACTTATGTCCAAATCAATAAGATACGCAATAGCAAATAAAGCCGTGGGGACTACTGTCACTTGACATATCATAATTAAGGCCAAATGGAATCTACTCAGCAGTTTTCTGCCAGCCACCATACGGCTCACGTCACCTATGGGGGACATAAGTTCTTCATATGTTTAGTAGTGCACTATTATCATTATACTATATTATTGCATTTTTCAAAGCAACGCATTAAATCAAACTTTGACCCCATACTTTGATACACAAATGTTCAGTCGAAATGTATGCCCATGCGTAGTCTGTATTCCTATATCGTTGTCGCCTGCTTCCTTCTAGTTAGTGCATCTCCAATGGTTATGGTGTATGATTTTGATGAGCACCCAGTGTCCAGAGTTGGACCAAAAGCCGATGCGGTCGACTTCAAGGTTTTAGATATAGAATTAGGAAATTCCTCAAGAGTGCCAATGCAATGGGAACAACCAAATTCAAGTTTCCAAGAATACCTCATAAAAGGCAACTCAATACAAATTAATGTAACTTTTATCCAACTAGGATTTCAACCCACACCAGTTACCGCCAATGCAACATTGCAAGTGTGGCACCCAATTGGTTTTATGATAAAAGAATGGAATTTCAACGTGACTTTATCTACTTCTCAATCTGCAAGATTAAGTTTTATTTGGACGCCTAATACCGCCCATAGCGTCTTGAATGATAATGGTGTTCTTGGAGGTGGGATGATTATAGTAGGTTTAGTCGATGCAGGATTACAAGATGGAGATAATTCAAATGATAGGGCTGAAAGATCAGTTCCTATTGCAGCTTGGTCTGATGACTTAGACAATGGTTACTGCGGTGATGAAGGGAATGAAGGTAAATTCTGTACAAATATTTCGCCAGGATATGGAAGGCCTACTTGGTTTGGAGCAGGATATGAGTCTAATGGACTCACTTTGGACGGGGATTTCCCTACTGGGACATGGAGGATGGAGAATACATCTAGTTCCGAGGGAGAATGGCATTGGAAAGTATCAGGAGATGATAGTAATAGGTATGCATCAAATAGGTATGATAGATTGCATTGGGGCTGGATTACTACAAATAATCAAGATGGTTGTGCCGATGGTGTTTGGGGGGATGGATACAGCCATGGTTTAGGATCAGGTTCCTTTAGTTCCAGTCTTTCATCACTTTATTCACAATATCTATGTAAAGTTAAAGTCAAGAGTCCCAATTTTTATTCTATGCAAATAGTTACCAATGCATGGGGGGTAATGGATGAGGGGGACTCAATTTTACTCGAAACCGATTCTGGTTACGATTTACATCATTACAATTATACTACTCAAAATCTTTCAGCAAATGAAGGCGATTGGTCTAGGTTAATGTGGAATGTCTCGGACTTACATCAATCGGGTGGATTCGAACTTTCATTTTTGTTTAAATCGGACGGTTCCAATGCCAATGAAGGAATTCATCTTGATTCATTTTTAATTTTTGGTATAGAAAGGTTTACTGAATATACATTGAATGCTAATTGCAATGACCCACTTCCTAACTCATACATTGTACTTGCTGCAGACCCTAATCCTCCTTCATTACATTGCCGTGTTTTCAATAGAGGATACATAGATATCACGCTAAGATATTTCACTACATTGTCAAATCAATCTTGGATGTATAATTACCCTCTAAGAATAGATTCAAACAATTATAACGATCATGATAATTTCGTTATCAGTAAGGTAATTAAAGCTAGAACTGTGACAGATGTTTGGTTTAATCTGTCTATACCTGATGGGACGCTTGTTCAAGAATTAGATTGGATAGTTGATATAAATGATGGCGTTTTAAACAATTCTAAATATTCCTTAATTCTGCCTGTCAAAGTAGATCCTACTTATTCAATAACTCTGGACTCCGATAAGTTATCAAATCCTGCTGCTACTCTTTTCCCAGGGGATACTGTAAATATTACAATGAATCTAAAAAATAATGGAAACCAAGTAGCAACTTGGAATCTTGGGGGTGCATTTACTGTATCTGATTGGCCTTCTGCAAATATCAAATGGTACGATGCTTCAACCGGTCAAGAAATATCTTTACTGAATTCTTCTATTAATGAAGAATTCATTCTAAATGCAGAAATAACGGCTCCTGAGGGTATTGCCCCTGGTTCATACACTCTTATACTCATAGCCAATGGACGCGCTCCTGCTATTTTTCAAGCAGAAACTGTCCTATATATTGAAGTGCCAATTTATCACAATTTAGTAGTAGCACCTATTTCCAATTCTTTGATAGCTCCTGCTAACGGATATGGGAAAATTGTTGAAATTTTCCTAATCAACAACGGTAATACTGAAGAATCATTCGACATTACAGTTACTACTGATAATTGGGAATTAGACGCTTCAACAAGTGCCGCATTAACATCAGGAATACCTGCTAATGGAGGGGACACTTCCATTTCACTTCTTTTACCTATGCCCAAAGGGATACTAAATGGGACATATAGGATAACTGTCCATGCGACTAGTAGGATAAGTTCAGATTATGTGGCAAGTGCAAATATTTACTTAACAGTTCCAGTTACTAATTTAGTTGAGATTCCAAATTTGGATATGACTGAAGAAATATTTAGTGCCGGAAGCGATGATAGGACGTTGAGATGGGAAATTTGGAACCGGGGTAATGTTGCAGATTCTTTTGATATCTCCTTAACGCACAGCTCTGATGTTTTTACAACCGCACAAGGCCTCAATGAAGGTAAAACGCCTTATATTCCTCCAGGTTCTTCTTATAATATATCCGTCAGTTATTCTTTTGGTGAACTTGCAGATGGGACTAGAAAAATAAATCTTAATGCAAGAAGCATAGAGGCTTCTAAAGCAGATTTCGAGGTTCTGGGAAGTGGAGAAGCCCTGTTCAATGTTGGGACAGTGGGGTGGCTCAGAGTGCTATCGCCTCCGGCTTCCTCTGATGCCATGTCCATCACAGAGGCTGGAGATTCTTATTCATTAGAATATACAGTGCTCAGTATGCACCCAACTAATGATCAACAAGTTCGTACTGAAGTAAATCTTGAAAATCAATATACAATTTATAGTGCTAGAATAGGAGAAGAAGATAGAAATTTTGTTCTACAAGCAGGTGAATCTAGGATTGTAACGATATTTTTGGATGTTAGAGAGGAAGATTTAGAAAATTTAAATATGGACAAAGTAGATTTTGTTGTTTCATTAATTGTCAGTAGTGAATTAGATGTCTCTAAGAGGACTACTTCAATTAGCCTAACTAAACCAATCCCTCTTGAAGAGGGAAAAGATGCAGGAGATTATGTTTGGATTACTGGCAATATAGTCCTAATTATCATAGGCAGTATCATATTTTTAAGTATATCTGTGATGACTTTTCGAATAGTAAGAAAAGCTAATTCTCCTCTAGAGGAGATTTCTACATTGGATGGATATGATATGTCGATAAATACCTGGGAGGGCGAACAAGGTGGTCATAAATCATTACCATCTGCAGATGCAATTGCCAATTCTATGTTCGGTGGCTCTGAAGAAATTTTCAAACAACCGCCTCCCCCTCCGTTAACTGATGCCACACAAGTCCCTATTTCTCCACCTTTGCCAATAAATGGTTTACCTGAGGGGTGGACTTTAGAGCAGTGGTCTCACTATGGTCAAGAATGGCTCGACAACGAAAATTTAGAATAATTATATTTCATATTTTTTAACCTATAGTGTGCGAGACCTTATGACTACTAGTATGGTGGCAAGAGCACTCGATTAATGGGAGTGATTTTCAATGTACAATGGACAACAACCAATTTTTATAATGAAAGAAGGCACACAAAGGACTAGCGGAAAAACTGCTCAAAGTAATAATATTGCTGCAGCAAAAGCAGTTGCTGATGCTGTACGCTCTACTCTTGGCCCTAAAGGGATGGATAAAATGTTAGTGGATAGTATGGGGGATGTAGTGATTACTAACGATGGAGCTACCATTTTGAAAGAAATGGACATTGAGCACCCTGCAGCAAAAATGATTATTGAAATCGCTAAAACCCAAGAACAACACTGCTATGATGGCACGACAAGCGCGGTTGTTATTGCAGGAGAATTACTAAAGAGAAGTGAGGATTTAGTAGAACAAAACGTACATCCTACAGTTATATGTGAGGGTTTCAGGCTAGCATCGGATAAGGCTGCAGAAATTATCAACTCACATGCTATTGAAGTGACTCTTGCTTCTTTAGAAGAAGTTGCTAAAACTGCATTGACTGGAAAAAGTGCAGGAGCGGTAAAAGAATTCTTGGCCGATATCAGCGTTAGAGCAGTTATGGCAGTGGCCCAAGAAGTAGATGGAGAAATAGTTGTAGATTTGGATGATGTCAAAGTTGAGAAAAAGCAAGGCGGATCCATCAGAGACAGCTCCTTAATTGATGGAATTATAATGGACAAAGAACGTGTCCACAGTGGAATGCCAAGGTCTGTATCAGATGCTAAAATAGCATTAATAAATTCTGCCATTGAGGTAAAGAAAACCGAAGTTGATGCTAAAATACAAATTACCGATCCTAATATGTTATCTCAGTTTCTAGATGAAGAAGAGAATTATCTCAAATCATTAGTTGAGAAGATAGTAAATTCAGGGGCAAACACGGTTATTTGCCAAAAAGGAATAGATGACTTAGCTCAGCATTATATGGCTAAATCAGGAATTTTTGCAATTAGGCGTGCTAAAAAGAGTGATATGGAAGCACTTTCAAAAGCGACAGGAGGAAAAATAGTAACTAACATAGACGATCTTTCTCCGACTGATTTGGGTGCTGCTTCTAAAGTTGAAGAAAAGAAAATAGGTGATTCTGATATGGTATTCGTTACCGGATGTCCAGAAGCAAAAAGTGTTTCAGTTCTTTTGAGAGGAGGTACTGAGCATGTTGTGGATGAAATTCGTAGGGCGTTTGATGATGCCATAGGGGTCGTCGCTGTCGCCCATGAAGATGGTGCAATATTAACTGGAGGAGGATCAGTTCTAGCAGCCATAAGCAGGGATTTACGTTCCTATGCAGAAGGAATAGGCGGGAGAGAACAAATGGCTATCGAAGCTTTTTCTGGGGCTCTCGAAGTTATACCGAGGACATTGGCTGAAAACGCAGGACTAGATCCTGTAAATACAATCATAGATCTTCGAAAAGCACATTCAGAGGGGAAATCTACATTTGGAGTCAATGTTTATGACGGAGGAGTTGCAGACATGAGAAAAGCAAAAGTCTTCGAACCAAGCAGAGTTGTAGAACAAGCAATTCAAAGTGCATCAGAAACAGCTGTCATGATTCTCAGGATTGATGATGTAATTTCCAGTAGGAGTTCAGGCCCCATGGATGCTGGTGATTTTGATGGAATGGGAATGTGATTCCTACTCTATTTTTCAAACCATTTGATAATTAAAAAACGAGAGTTATAATAATCGGCTGTAAGTGGAAAGGGTATAACATACTCAAGGTGATTGAATGTCAGATGCTCGTTCTCTACTCATTTTATATGGTTCGCAGTCGGGCAATTCAGAAGAAGTAGCAATTGAGGCTGGCAAAGAATCATCAAAATATAATCTTCATGCAACAGTTAAGGCGATGGATGAAGTTTCAGTATCAGATATAGTTGGAAATACTAGAATTATGATATGTTGTAGTACTTGGGGTGATGGAGAGCAACCAGATAACGCAGAAGAATTTTGGGAAGTTGTAAATTCTGGTGACATACCTAATTTATCTACTGTCAATTTTTCTGTACTAGCATTAGGAGACTCTTCTTATGATTTATTTTGCGAATCAGGAAAAGAATGGGATAATTGGTTCGAATCCAAGGGTGCTAACCGAATTCACCCCAGAGTAGATTGCGATGTTGACTTCGAAGAACCCGCCAAAATTTGGATGGATGCCACTCTCGAACTATTGGGGATTGTAGAAGTAGAATCTCCAATGATGGTCAAAACAGTTAGTGATTCAAAATTAGAAAATCAAGACACTACTATTGAAGAATCTTCTGACAATAATGTTATATCTTATTCCAATGAAGTAAGTATCGAAAAATTTCTGGAATCTGGAGATAGAAATCTTAGCATTCTTTTTGGTTCTCAATCAGGTAATTCTGAAGAATTAGCTGCAAAGATAGCAAAGAAATCTTCAAAATATGGGCTCCATGGATCTGTTTTTGATATGGATGGTTTTGACTTCAATTCACTATCGAATCATAAACGCGTACTAATAATATGTTCAACATGGGGGGAAGGAGAAATGCCGGACAATGCTGAAGAACTTTGGAAAGCAGCGATAGAAGGGACAGCCCCAAAACTAAACGGAATCAATTATTCTGTTCTTTCGTTAGGGGATTCTAGTTATGACTTATTTTGCCAATCAGGTAAAGATTGGGATCGCAGATTTGAAGAATTAGGTGCAAAACGTTTAGTGAATAGAGTTGATTGCGATGTCGATTATGAATCAATGGCTACTCAATGGTCTTTAGATGCATTAGCCTCAATGGCAGCCGTTGATGAAACTGGGAATTTTCATGAAGAAAGATTGGAAATGATAAGAAATTTTGCTACTGGTTCAGATGCAGTTGGCGCATCCGGAGAGGACGGTTTTCATGTGCCTTCACTAATTTCTGTTAATTTGCCAGTTGAAGTAACTATATTTCGATATGATCCAGAAATAAATTCGAGCGGTAAAGATACTTGGTTATGTTCATTGCCTGGGCATATTTCTGTTTTAGAGGTTCTTAGATTGTTAAAAAACACTCATGATGGTAGCCTGACATTCCGAGATGGGCACTCTAATGATCCTAATACCGCCCTTTCGATAAACGGGCGCTTAATACTGCCAGGGTCACTTCGTCTTGACTCTATTAAATCCAAGGAAGATGGAAAAATCAATTTAAGAATTGATCCTTTACCTTGCTTTAGAGTTGTACGGGATTTATTGGTAGATACGTGGCCATTAGAGAGAAATAGGGAGTCTAGTAAGCCGTGGATGATTGCTGCAACGAGAGAAGGAAAGAGCACTTCTCAAGGCCCAATAGGTGTAATGACTCAAACATTAGCCACATATTTACATTCAATTAAAGATTATCAAAGTTCTGTATTACTTCATGCTAGTTCAGATACCACACCATTTTCGGAATCGTATGTCGGGCCTTCACTTATTGTAAGTGCATGGGCAAGAAGAAATGATCCTAGAATTTCAGATACCAAGAAAAAAGAAATTGATGAATTCATTGGGTCAAATTCCGGAATTAAAGCAGAAACTGATTTTTCATCAATACGACGTCAAGATGCAAATAATATTGCAATATCGGGGGCTTTGTTAAATGCCCGAACATCTGCATTGAGCCAATCTTCATTCAATGGCAGACACGGCAAGCACGCATGGTGGTATACTTGGTCAATAAAAAGTAGTGGAAAAGTAAATGATACTGTTTTGTATAGGCAAGTCTTGGGTCCATTGGGCCTTCTTAGTAATCTTTTTTCTGGAGTAACTGCTAGAATGCTTTTTGGTTTTACTCGCACGGGTGGAAATATGGTGAATGATGGCTTAGGGATGGTGCTTCCTCCTGCGGGAATAGGAAAAATGCCTAGGCAATTTAATTCATCAGTAAATAATCATCATGAAGTTATTGCAATTTTTAATGAGCTGGATGGTAGATTTTAATGCCGTTAAAATATGCATACCATCCTGGAAATGTCTCTCATAGTAGCGCCCCTGAAGTAAAAGATACAATGTTCCCTATAGCAAAAACATTAGGTATTGATTTAACTATTATGGAGGGTGCAACCAGCTGTGGTGCTGGAATTATCCGCCAAGTCAACAATCGATTGCAACTCACTCTTAATGCACGTACATTTGCAATGGCTGAATCATTGGGATTAGATATTCTTACGCCATGTGCTGCAACAGCTGGAAACTTAAATGAAGATTTACAAACACTCCTCAAAGACAGCATCTTACTCGCTGAAATAAACTCAATATTAGCCAAAACATGCGGCCTAGAATTCAAGGGGGGCGTTAAAGTGCACCATTTACTACATGTTTTAGTCGAGGAGGTCGGTTTAGATAAAATAGAATCTAAAGTAAAGAATCCCTTAAATTTTAAGATTGCTGGTTATTATGGTCCAAATATGCAACAATCAGGGATGTGTGGTGAGGATGATGCTTTTGATCCATCATATTTGGAGGATTTAATCCAAGCAATAGGGGGTAATGCAGTTTCATGGGATAGCCGTACTCAGAGCGTAGGTACCCCTGGTTTACTTTCGGAAGAGCCAACTGTCTTACGTCAATCAGCCAATGTAATATTAGATGCTAAAGACGAAGGCGCCGAAATAATAGTTAGCGCTTGTAACTTGTCTCATACTATTTTAGATGTTTATCAAGGCAAAGCATCCAGATTCTCTGAAAGACCAATTAATATTCCAATAATCCACATGACAGAAATGATTGATTTTGCTTTTGGGCACCATAACACGAGGCTGGCCCAATTACGTACTAGAATAGCCGTAATAGGTAATTAATTTAATTGAAATCATCTAATCCCTTCTGCCCACTAGATTTGAAATTCAATTTTTCCCTATGATTATTAATTTTAATCTCAGATTTAGTATTATCATACTTAGAAACCTTAGGCGCTTTATCATCTCGTTCTTGTAATACAAAATCTGCTGCAGAAATTATTCTTTTATCAGCATGAACATAAAAGTTGTCCAAATTGGCTATATCAGTATTTTTTGAAAGAGGTAAATTTCTTTTCACTCTTTGAACCGCTCTTTGCATATTAATTTCTCTTTTTCTGGCAGATAAACTAGCTCCCTCGTCTCTGGTTCCTTCTGCAACTAAAACTATGACTTCTCCTTCTCGATGCCTTCCAGTCCTACCTCTCCTTTGTATTGTTCTAGTTTCACTAGAAACTGGTTCATAAAAAATTACTAAATCGGCACTTGGAATATCTAATCCCTCCTCGCCAACAGATGTTGAAAGTAGAACATTCGCTATTCCACTCTTGAATTCTTCTAATCTTTCGATTTGCTCTTTAGGCTTCAAACCCTCTTCTCCTACTCTTTTAGATTGTCCAATGAATTGCACAGGCCTAGATTCTTTTAAATTGCCTAAGGCTTTTTGCAATACGTTTATGGTATCTCTATATGTTGCAAATATTATAATTTTACTGGCCAAATCCCTTCGTAATCTTTCTCTTACTAACCTTCTAACTGCGGTAATTTTTGAATGAATTTCATCATTTTTATTAATTAATTTAATTAAATTTTGGATTCTCAAATCACGAATAAATGTTCTAACAGATTTAGTAGTATTGTCTAAAGACATCCTATTAAGAAACTCGCCTGAAGCAGCAGTACCTTGGCACAATAAATGATTAATTAAGTGGTGCAAACGCATCGCAATTGCAATTTGAGACACAGACGAATAAGCCACTTTGTCCCCTTTCCTTATTGCAGATTGTGCTCTTTCCATAGCATTCAATAGCCCAATTTGATTCACCGCCCCTGGCATTACGTACCTCCCTCTTCTTCGCTCTTGGTCAACAATTCCCTGTTGCCAAATTTTTAATGGCTCGGCCATTTTATGTATTTCTTCAGGAACTACAACTTTAATTTCTTGAATTTCTAGATTTGACAAATACTCAGATATTAAAGGATCATCTGAAGTTTTAATATGTATCTTATTTATTTTAAGGCGCATACAAATCTCTTCAACTTTAGATATCTTATGGCCGGGACTGGCAGTCATTGCTAGGATCAATGCCTCATTGGCTTGATAATTATACATCTCTCCTACTTCTGCCATGGCGTGGTCACCAGTTGAATGATGGGCTTCATCAAAAATTGCCAATGAACATTTCGAGAGATTTAAAATTCCATTTTTTATATCATTCCTAACTACTTGAGGGGTCGCAATTATTACTCTTGAAGATTGCCACATGTCATTTCTTTTTTTTGAGGAATTCTGTCCAGTAATTGAAATTGGATTAAAGTCACTAACCTTTAAAATTTTTATCATATCTTTTAGGTGTTGGTCAACAAGCGCAACAGTTGGAGCGATCATCAAAATCCAACAATCCTTTTCAATTAATTTTTCAGCTACTGACATCCATGCTACTGCAGTTTTTCCAGCTGCAGTTGGTAAAATAAGTAACATTGAATTTGATAGTACTTCGGCCACAGCTTCTAGTTGATAACCACGTGCCTCAACAACTTTAGAAACTAAATTAACATGGCTTACCATGGGCAGCATGATTTAGGCTCTAACGGACATGGTTCAAAATGGTTGACACATTATTCTTACTAATCATCCCATTGAGAAGAATGCCGTCATCCCGATTCGTTCAAATAGGGTATGTTAGTCGGAAGGCCGCTTACAACGTGAGATACCAGACACCTAGGGCTCTGTTTAACAACCCAATTGTTGGTTTTACAATCGTAAAATCAATATCGGTGTCACGGTGCCTCCTTATCGTTTTGAGCCCAGTTAGGCCCTTAGCGGCATAATTGGTTTAAAAAATAGGAGAAATGCAATATGGCAGATAAGAGTAAACCGCGCAGAGGTAGTATGGGCTATAGCCCTAGGAAGCGTGCTGTTCGTCAATTCGCTCGTATTTCATCATGGCCAGAACAAGAATCATCTGAAGTTAGAATTCAGGGATTTTCCGGCTGGAAAGCAGGTATGACTCACATCCTAATGAGGGATAACAATCCTAATTCTACTTCAGCAGGACAAGAAATTAGGAAAGCTGTCACAGTAGTGGAAGCCCCACCTATGAAAGTATTGGCAGTTAGAGGATACCGCAATACTCCCTATGGGATGCAAACAGCAGGAGAAGTTTGGGCAGATCCATCAGACTCTGGGCCAGAAGGATTAATGCCTCGATTAGCAAACGATACTAAAGGCAAGAGAGATGCCGAAGATGGTAAGAAGCCAGAAAAAAGAGCTGGACGCATACCAATAAGAAATGGAGAAAATATCGAAAAATCTTTCGAAGCACTAAAATCTAACAATCTATGTGAAATTAGGTTAATCGTTGCAACTCAGCCAACATTGGTTAAAAGCATACCAACAAAGACTCCTGAGATAATGGAAGTAGGATTAGTCGGAGGAGATAATTCCGATCGTCTAGATTGGGCAAAAGAAAAACTTGGAGATTTCATTACAGTTGAAGATGTATTTAATGTAGGTCAAGAAATTGATGTTGTTGGAGTTACTAAAGGAAAAGGATGGCAAGGCTCAATTAAGAGATGGGGGATAAAATTACTAAGTCATAAAAATAGTAAGCGTAGAAGGCAAGGAGGTAATATGGGAGATTTCGGTACAGCATATGTTCGAAAAACTATCAGACAAGCGGGGCAGGTTGGATATCACAAGAGGACCGAATTAAATAAAAGAATTTTAAGAATATCAAATCCTGAAGAATCTGAAATAACCCCTGCAGGCGGATTCTTACATTATGGAGAAGTCAAAAATCACTACATAATATTCCAAGGGAGTCTTCCAGGTCCTGCTAAGAGGATGTTAAGATTTAGAGATCCCATTCGTCCAAAGGATACTAAGTCTGAGGTAGAAATAACCTACCTAAGTACTTCGAGCAAACAAGGTGTGTGATTATTTTGAAGATTAAAACATACAATTTAGTAAACTCAGTAGTTCAAGAAGAGTTAGACGCAGGATTATTGGCAGAAACTTACGATATATCTACTGAAGATGGTAAGAATATATCACTCCCTGAAGTTTTTGAATCAGAAATACGTCACGATTTAGTAATTTCAGCAGTTCATGCATCCAGGGCTAATAGAAGACAGCCATATGGGCACCGTGAACATGGCGGAAAGCGTGCACCACAACCAGGAATGAAGCATTCTGTGGAATGGTGGGGCAAAGGAAGAGGAGTATCTAGAATTATGAGAAAAACAGGTCAAAGGACCGGTGCTCAGAATCCCCACACTCGTGGTGGAAGAAGAGCTCATGGCCCTATGGTCGCAAAAGATTGGTCGCAAAAACTTAATTCTAAGCAAAAAACTATAGCAAGGAATTCTGCGATCAGTGCGACTATTGATTCATCTATAGTTTCATCTCGTGGGCACCGATTTAACGGTGATTTGAGATTCCCTATTGTTATAGAGAATTATGTTGAATCAAGGAATGGTACAGAAGAGAAATATGATTTGGAATCCATTCCATTACAATATTCGACTAGAAAATTTCTTGCCATGATGGTGGGCTTAGGTCTTGGCGATGACTTAAATCGCGCTAGAGATGGGAGAAAAATAAGGGCAGGTAAAGCTACAATGAGAGGGCGAAAATATCGCACTCCAAAAAGTGTTTTATTGGTTGTCTCTAAGAAAGATGGATTACACAAGGCAGCAAAAAATATACCTGGTGTAGATGTAGTTTCAGCAAAAGATTTGTGTGCAGAAGATCTTGCACCTGGTGGAGATTTGGGAAGACTTACAGTTTGGACTAGATCTGCAATAGAGGCTCTGGAGTGATTTTAATGGTGGATCCGTATAGTATAATTTTAATGCCTTGGATTACGGAGAAAACTCTGGAGGCTAGGAGAGTCGCAGATTTCGATGGTAGTTATCGTGAAAATAACAACAGAATAGAATTCATAGTACGTAGGGAGGCCACTAAGCCACAAATACGTTCAGCAGTTGAAAAATTATTAGATGTCAAAGTTGACAAAGTTAATACTAAAATTACTCGTTCCGGAAAGCATGCTAGCATACGTCTTGCTGATGGTTACGATGCAGAAGAGGCAGCGCTTAAGTTGGGCGCATTCTAAAATGAGGTGATATTATGGGTAAGAGAACACGTTCACAACGCCGAGGTTCAAGTCCGAAGAATAAAGTTAATTCTCATCGTTTCCCTGCGGCAAATAGGCTACCACGTAAGACAGATGAGGTCGCAGAAATCATAGACTTAATTCACAGCCCAGCACATACCGCTCCACTAGCAAAATTAAAATTCCAAGATGGTACTGTCGGTCATTTTGCAGCCCCTGAAGGAACTTCAGTAGGACAAAATATAGCATTTGGAGAAAATGTATCTTTAAGGCCAGGAAATGTTACGACGCTTGATCGAATTCCAGAAGGAACACCTGTATGTAATGTAGAATTAAGGCCTGGAGATGGCGGTAAATTTGCACGTTCAGGCGGAAACTCTGCTATTCTAGAAACACGTATGGAAGAAACTGTAAGGGTACGATTGCCTAGTGGCCGACTCAAAGAATTACCCTCAAAATGTCGTGCAACAATTGGAATTCTAGGTGGCCATGGGAGAACTGATAAACCATTGATGAAGGCAGGAGCTGCTCATCACAGGGCAAAAGCTCGTGGTAAATTGTATCCTACAGTAAGTGGAGTAGCAATGAATCCAGTAGATCATCCTCATGGTGGAGGAAACCATCAGGCTGTCCATGGTCCTAACTCTGTGAGTAGAAATTCACCACCTGGTCAGAAAGTCGGAAATATCGCCCCTAGCAGAACTGGTAGAGGAAGAAGAAAGGAGTAGTGTAAAATATGGCCCGTAAATCCAAAAAAATGTTCCGTTCCCCTAAACTTGCTCGCCGACAGGCTAGAAAGCGAAGATCTAAAATCAGTGAACGTAGGAAAAAAGAATTCCTATGGCGTGGTTACACATTAATCGAGTTATTGGCAATGCCATTATATCCTCCGGAAGATGATCAAGAATCACCTTGTATAGCTACATTAATGCCTTCAAGGGCAAAAAGATCTCTAGCTAGAGGACTTAGCCCAGAATGTGAAAAACTACTTTTAAAAATACGAGAAAACGAAGGAGATAAAATCGTTAAAACACACTGCAGAGGGATGTATGTTTTACCTGAGATGGTTGGAACTAATATGGGGATACACAACGGAAAAACCTTTGTCAACGTGGAAATTATTCCAGAAATGATAGGGCACGCATTAGGTGAATTTGCAAGAACTAGAACTTCTGTTACACATACAGGCCCGGGTGTTGGTGCTACCCGTTCTTCACAGCACGTTTCATTAAAGTGAGGTAATTAAATGAGTAGAGAAGTAGGTAAATCACAATCTGGATACACTCAACTTTTGGAAGGATCGTATCTTTCTACAGCTAGAGCAGTAAATATCAATGCTCATCACAAGCATTGTTATCATATTGCTAAGGCACTAAGAGGGATGAATGCTGCAGATGCACTCGTTTATCTTGATGATGTAATAAATAAAAAGAAAGCTATACCCTACACAAGACGATCTAGAAAAGGAAGAGGAGGTAATACCATGGCAGGGCACAGGAAAGGAAAAGTTGGGCCAGGGGCATATCCAAATAAAGCATCTAAGGAATTTGTTAAGTTGATATCTAGTGCTATGGATAATGCTCGCCAAAGATATGATACAATTGAACCAGATGACATGGTTATAACTCATATAGCAGCTCACAGAGGGCAAATCGCTACTAATTGGATACCTAGAGCCCAAGGTAGGGCTACTCCTAGTAATCACTATCAAATAAATCTTGAGATATTCTTAGAATTCTTTGGTGATGATGAAGAAGAGGAAGACTTCTGAGGTGAAATTATGAGTCAAAATACTATTCGTACAATTCTCAACAGAAATGTTGAACGCCAACTAGTTCGAGAATATCTCTTAAAAGAGACAGAAAGAGCTGGTTTTGGTGGTTTAACATTTAACAGAACTCCAGAAGGAACTAAAGTTACACTAAAGGCTGAACAAGTTGGAAGAGTAATAGGACGTAGGGGAAAAGTAATTCATGAATTACAACGTAGACTTCAAGAAGATTTCAATATCCATGAGCCCCAATTAGAAGTTGATGAAATAGCAGAATCAAGGCTCAATGCCCAAGTTATGGCTAGTAGATTAGCAAGCTCATTAGAAAGGGGGTGGTTTTTCCGCCGGGCTGGACACAGCACTGCTCAAAATATAATGGACGCAGGTGCTAGAGGTTGCTTAGTAATTCTTAGTGGTAAAATAACAGGTGCCAGGCATAGAGTAGAAAAATTTCAACAAGGGCATATCAAGTTTTGTGGTGAAACCGCTTTAGAATTCATGGATACTGGATTTTCTACAGCAGTAAAGAAGCTTGGGACAATAGGCTGCACAGTTAGAATTATGAGAAAGGGTGTCAAACTTCCTCACGAAGTTATAATTCTAGAACGTCACGAAGTAGGGCTTCCTGCATTGGAAGAAGTGGCTATGATTAAGCCCCTAGAAGATTTAGAAAAAGAAGGATTTGAATCAAACACAGAGACAAATATCCTTTCAATGGAGGAAGAATGATGGGTCACCTCAAATCTAGAGATATTGATTCTATGAATTTAGAACAAAGGGAAAGACGCCTTTTGGAACTCAAGGAAGAATTATTACAATTACGAGCCCAACAAGCGCTTGGTGGTTCATCTGCAGATGCTGGTGCCTACAAGCAAACAAGAAGATCAATCGCACGCCTCATAACTAAAATGAATCAGGGGCCTAAGGAGTAGAAATAAATGGCAGGTATTTGTAATCTATGCGGACTACCGGATGAATTATGTATATGTCAAGAAATAGCAAAAGAACAACAAAAAGCAGTAATATCAGTAGTAAGAAGGAGATACGGAAAAATGGTAACTATGATTGAAGGAATCGATGATACCGCCATAGATATCAGCCAACTTGCTAAAATACTGAAAGGGGCCTGTGCAAGTGGCGGAACCGTTAAGGATAGGACAATAGAATTACAGGGCAATCACAAAAAAAGGGCTTCTAAAGTCCTCGAACAAAATGGCTATCAAGTGGAGGTACGTTAAATGTCTGAAATTTTTAATTTACCTTGGATATCTCGATTTTTATCTGTTACTGATTCAAATGACTCCACTCTCATTGGATTATCTGGTATTGTGATAGATGAAACCAAAAGAACAATTTCTTTATCTACAAATGGTAAGAGTAGAATACTTGCAAAAAATGTGATTAAATTCACTATAGATAATATCGAGAATGAGATGGATGGTAAGTTATTCTCTCAAAGATCAGAAGAAAGAATAAATCGTAAATACAGGAGAAATTAATATGAGAGATATAGGAGTAGATGTTAACACCCCCCAAGGAGAATGGGATGGCAATATGAACTGCCCATTCTATGGAAATTTAAGAGTTAGGGGCCAAATTATCGAAGGTTTGGTTTCTACTTCATCAATGCAAGATGCTATTGTTGTTGAACGTAGGATGGAACGTTACATGAAGAAATACGAGAGATATGAAAAACGCACACGCCGTTATTCAGCTCATCTTCCTTCATGTATTGGAGAATTAAAAGTTGGAGACACGGTCCGAATAATGGAATGTAGACCGTTGTCTAAAACAATAAAATTCTGCGTCATAGATATGGAGGCATCAAAATGAAGGGAATAGCTGGCAAAGTAACAGCAGGTTTGCCCACAGCAGCAAAAATAGATTGTGTTGACAACACTGGTGCGAAGATTGTACAGTTAATCAACGTCCCAAAAAAGGGAGGAGTAGCTAGCAGATATCCTGCTGCTGGAGTAGGTGATATGATCAAAGTTACGGTTAAAAGAGGAACTCCAGAAACCCGTCGTCAAATTTTCAATGCAATAATCATAAGGCAAACAAGGCCTTTTAGAAGAGTAGATGGGACATGGGCAAGATTTGAAGATAATGCTTGTGTCTTAGTTAATGATAAGGGCGACTTACAAGGTTCCGATATCAAAGGTCCAGTGAGCCGTGAAGCTGCCGAAAGATGGCCCCGTATTGCAGCTACGGCCAAACAAATTGTATGAGGTGTGATGATATGGCAAGCAAAAAAGCAGGAAAACAACGCTTAGAGCAACGTAAATCTCCATTGCATACAAAACGCAAGAGAATAAGGGCACGATTAGTAAGTGACGACCCTGATTTACTTTATGTTCGAACAGTCACCGTTAGGGTAGGGGATGAAGTCGAAGTCCTAAGAGGCGATTTTAGCCACCCAAATAGTATTAAATCTGAATCTAGAGGTAAAAGATTAGGGCAATCTCGTGGCCGCGCAGGAATTAAATCTAAGGTAGTAGAAATTGATGCAAAAAATGATCGTGTATATGTCGAAGGTCTTACTCAAAATACTGCTGATGGCAAAGAAGAAGCAGTACCAGTTAGGCCATCAAATCTCATAGTTACAAAATTATATGAAGGAGATCCTCTTAGGATAAAGAGAATTTCTGAAAGGTCGTCATCTGGAGGTCAGCAAAATGAGTAGTAGTCACATAAAGAGATTAATGATGCCTCGAAGTTGGCCATTACCAAGAAAGACAAGTATATGGGTCCAAAAACCTAATCCTAGTGGGCATACAATAGAAAATTGCATGCCATTAACTTTAATTTTAAGGGATGTATTGGGTGTTGCTCATACAAAGCGCGAATCAAAGAAAATTTTACATTCAAGGCAAATTATGGTAGATGGTAAAGTTGAGACAGACTCTGGGCGCGGAGTAGGTTTGATGGATGTTCTAACTGTTAATGATATTAATTATCGTTGTGTTTTAGATACTAATGGTAAATTACGATATAGGGAAATTACTAAAAAATCTGCAGAGACGAAGATTTGCCGAGTTACAGGAAAAACAACAATTAAAGGTGGCATTACTCAATTACATCTGCATGATGGGCGAAATATAATTCTTGACTCTTCATCAGAATACAAGTCTGGTGATTCATTAGTGTTATCTCTTCCGAGCCAGGAGATCAAAAAACATCTCCCAATGAAAAAAGGTGCGTTAGCATACTTAGTAGGAGGAAGCCATATAGGTGAAACCGCTAAAGTATCTGATTTTCTTATCAATAGGTCTTCAAAACCAAATGAGACTTCTTTCGAAGATTTTGGAACTGTTTCTGAATATGTATTTATTATTGGAAATGAAAAAGATTTACCATTGGAGGCTGAATCATGAGTGATTCTACAAACCCAATGTTAATTCCTCGGGCTACTAAAGTAACAATAAATATAGGTGTAGGGGAAGCTGGTTCTAGATTACAATTAGCAGAGAAAGTATTGGAAATTTTAACAGGTCAAAAACCAGTAAGAACTCTTTCTACCCAAACAAATAGAGACCTGGGTACTCGCGAAGGTGCCCCTATAGGTTGCAAGGTAACAATCCGTGGTGAAGATAAAATTAACACATTCCTCAAAGATGCATTTTGGGTAAGGGAAAACACCCTGCCTGCATACAATTTTGATAATCAAGGAAATCTTTCCTTTGGGATTTCAGATTACACAGATTTCCCAAATCAAAAATACGATCCCGAGATTGGAATTTTTGGAATGGATGTAAATATACTGTTGGAACGCCCAGGTCACAGAATTAAACACAGGCGTCAACGTAGTTCAAAAGTATCAGCTAGCCACCGAGTTTTCCGAGAAGAATCTAAAGTGTGGTTTACAGAAAAATTTGGATTATCAATAGTGGAGGAGTGAGTGATATGGCAAGAGATCATGGAGAAGAAATAGGTAGAACAAATGGCTGCCGTCGTTGCGGCCGTCGTCGAGGACTTATCCGCCGTCACGGTTTACATCTATGCCGGCAATGCTTCCGCGACGTAGCAATAAATATAGGATTTAAGAAATATTCATGAGGTGATGTAAGAATGCAATTTGACCCCCTAAGTGACGCCTTTACGCGTATATACAATGCAGAGCAAGCAGGCCATTATGAGGTATCTGTTAAGCCAGCCAGCAAACTTTTAGGTAGCATGCTATCTATAATACAAAACTCCGGATACATAGGAGAATTCGAACAGATCGAAGACGGTAGAGGCGGTGGATTCCGAATTGAATTAATTGGAGCTATCAACCGGTGCGGAGTAATAAAACCTAGGCACTCAGTACAACGTTTAGATTATGATAAATGGGAATCTAGGTATTTGCCAGCTAGAGATTTTGGATTGTTAATTTTGACTACAAATAATGGTGTGATGAATCACTATGATGCAAAGAAGGAGAGAGTAGGCGGGCGTTTGCTCGCTTACATTTTTTAGGAGGAATAAATATGGTAAAAAATGATCATCTAGCACATAATATCTCTATAAAAGATGGAGTTAATGCAACATTTTCAGGTGCATCTCTTTCAGTTACAAAAGGAAACAATTCCCTTAGTAGGGACTTCATACATCCAAAAATTGAAATTCGCATATCAGAAGAATTCATAACTGTCTTTTGCAATCTACCCCGACGTGCTGAAAAGGCACTATCTGGAACATGGGCTGCTCATATCAAGAATATGGTTAATGGCGTGAATATTGGTTTTGAATATCATATGAAAGCTGTTTACAGTCACTTCCCTATGACAATGAAAGTTCAAGGTAATAAGATGACTGTCAATAACTTATTTGGTGAAAAAGTCCCTAGAGTCGCAAAACTCCCGTGGTCACCAAGTGATGTTGAAGTAAAAATCTCAAATAAAACAGATGTAGTAATAACTGGAATCGATAAAGAAAAAGTCGGCCAAACTGCAGCTAATATCGAAAGATCATGTAGGATTAAAAATAGAGATAGAAGAGTGTTCCAGGATGGAATCTATATTACTTCTAAGGGAGCATAAGGGAGGATTAGATATGGAATACGAAAAAATGACTGTCGCACAGTTGAAAGACTTATTGCGTGAAAATGATTTACCAGTATCTGGAAAAAAATCTGAATTAATATCTCGTTTATCTGAATTACCTTCAGAGTCTACAGAAGAAGTATTGGTTGAAGAAAATCTAACCAATTCTTCCGAAGAAGACAATCCTTCCAAAGAAGAAGTATCGGTTGAAGAAAATCTAACTAATTCTTCCGAAGAAGACATTCCTTCCAAAGAAGAAGAAGAAGAAGAAGACTTTTTTGAAGATGAAGATGAAGATAACGACTTCTATGAGGATTTCGGTGGAATTCATACTGCTCGTCAAAAACCTGTTTTAGATGAGCAAACAAAAATAAATCTTAAAATTAGAGCTACTCAAAAGAAAAAACAACCAGCTTTCCGTAGGCAAGAATGGTTTAGGTACAAGAGATTATCACATTCTGGATGGAGAAAACCAACAGGGTACCAATCCAAACAACGTCTTAATATGAAATACAGGAGTCCTATGGCTAGGATTGGTTTCGGTAAGATATCAGCAGTTAGGGGACTTCATCCATCGGGCTTTAAAGAAGTTCTAGTTCATCAAATTTCAGATTTAGAATCCGTTAATCCTGAATTACAGGCAATAAGAATAGGCTCTACAGTAGGTAATAGAAAGCGTTTGACAATACATGATCGTGCTGATGATTTAGGAGTCAGAATACTCAATCGTCGTAATATTGACCGTAAGGGTGATTTACAATGATGGTAACAAATCAAAAGAGAATGGCTGCGCAAATACTTTCCAAGAAGGAAGGTCGAGTAGTAGGCGTTCATAGGGTCTGGGTTCATCCAGATTATCTCGATGAAGTAACTAGTGCTGTTCAAAAAGATGACATTAGACAATTAATAGAAGACGGAATCATAAAGGCTAGGCCAATAACTGGAATAAGCCGTTCCCGTGCTCGTAAAGTTGCTACTCAAAAAGCAAAAGGCAGAAGGAAAGGCCAAGGTTCAAGAAAAGGTACTGCTAATGCTAGGGCACCCAAAAAAGAACGATGGATGCGAATCATACGATCTCAAAGACGAGTTCTAAAAGCATTTAGAGAAGATGAAACTATCACATCTTCAAGATATAGGTATTATTATCGTAAAGCAAAGGGTGGTTCTTATCGTTCCATTGCAGATATGAAGAGAAATATGGAATTAGATGGAATTTCATTTGGAGGTGAACAATAATGGCACAAGGTAAGAATCAAAGACTCAGGTTCAAAAGACGTCGTAATGGTCAAACGGACTACAAGAGGAGAATGAAATTACTAAGAGGAAATGTTCCTCGAGCAGTCGTTCGTGTTTCTAATACTCAAGTAACGTGTCAATTAGTTGAATTTGGAACCGGTGGTGATAAAATTTTATCGTCAGTTACTGGGCGAATACTTGTTGATAACTATAAATGGCCCTCTGATATATCTAGGAAATCAGTTCCAGCTACATATTTGGCAGGTCTAGCTCTAGCAAAAAATGCAATATCCGCTGGCTATAAAGAAGCAATATTGGATATTGGTTTGGCAGCTTCCTCACCTGGAAGCAGGGTTTTCGCTGCTTTGAGAGGGATGGTCGATGGTGGTTTAGATATCCCACATGGAAAATCTGTACTTCCCGATGATGATAGGATAAATGGTACTCACATTAGTGATACTTTAGCTAAATCAGTAAAAGCCACAAAGAAGGCTATAGAGGGGGCAAAGAAATGATTGAAGAAAACCAAGATGCAAATGAAGAGGTAGTTAAATTAGCCCCTGGATTAACCTTAGCACTGTTCCCTAAAGAGTCTGAAGAGCCAGTACAAAGACGTCGTGGTCCAGATCCGTTAGCTGGTTTGAGGACATGGGTCCCCCGGACGCGATTAGGAAAATTAGTTAGAGAAGGTAAAATCCTTACTTATGAAGAAGCAGTAGATACAGGATTTCCTATACGTGAAGTAGAGATAGTTGATGCATTACTTCCAGAATTGACCGATGACGTCCTAGGTGTCAATATGATTCAGAGGATGACGGATTCTGGACGTAGAGTCAGATTCAACGTTCTCTGTGTTGTTGGTAATAGCGATGGTTATGTGGGCCTAGCTGTTTGCAAAGGTAAAGAGGTGTCTAGCACCATTAAGAAAGCAATAGACCAAGCAAAACTCAATTTAATTCCAGTCATGAGAGGAAACGGTTCATGGGAATCTTCCGAGGGCCCAGGGAATAGTGTGCCATTCAAGGTTACTGGTAGGTCAGGTTCTACTAGGATCACACTTCTTCCAGCACCTTCAGGAAAGGGGCTAGTAATAGGAGATTATGGCAGGAGAGTCCTCACTCTTGCAGGAGTAACTGATGTTTGGTCCCGTTCTAAAGGGCAAACCAGGTCAACTATAAATTTTGCAAAGGCTACTTACAATGCCCTAATTGAATTAAATAAAACTAGAATTACTGATGCAGACCGAAATCGTTTACACATGAAATCAGGGAGGCAATTATAATGGTATTTTTAGTAATTAGGGCTAGAAGCGACAGAGGAGTCACTGGCAAAATACGTGATACAATGGGTATGCTAAACCTCACTAGAGTTAATCATGCAACTATCCTGCCCAATGCACCTACATATATTGGAATGTTATCGAAAGCAAAAGACTACATTACGTGGGGCGAAATAGATTCTGATATGATTAGTAATTTACTAAAAGAAAGAGGTAGGATGATTGGAGATAAGCCAGTATCTGATACTGTCATCAATGATAATAGTAAGTATTCTACTATTGATGACTTTGCAAAGGCATTAGTTTCAGGAGAAGCTTCTATGAAAGATGTTGATGGATTAAAACCCGTACTTCGCCTACACCCTCCAAGAGGGTCCAAAGGATGGGGCGGAATAAAAAGAAGTTACACAGTAGGTGGGGCGTTAGGTTTCCGTGGTGAAGCTATTAGCGACTTAGTTTCTAGAATGATGTAAAGGTGATGATATGGTTTCAAGAACAAATAAATTCCGTGGAAGTAGATACCACGGCCGAGGAAAGAAAGCAGGCCGAGGGGCTGGAAAAAGAGGAGGCAGAGGAAATGCCGGAATAAACAAACATCGTTTGTTAACTAGGCTAAAATATATGCCAGGCCATTGGGGAATGCATGGATTTAACCGCCATCCTAGTTTAATAAAAGTCGATATATCTATTAATTTACAAGAAGTTCAAGATATTACCGATGGTGATTCAATAGACTTAGGTCCATTGGGATATGATAAATTATTAGGAAAAGGAAGAATGGAAAAACCCATAAAAATCACAGTTTCAAAAGCCAGTGCATTAGCAATTTCTAAGGTTGAAGCTGCTGGCGGATCAGTCATTACTGATGAAAAATAAATAACAAAGGAGAAATTATTATGGTAAATCGTAGACCCAATGTAATCGGTCTTGTGGTACTTGCAAGTATCTACTGGGGCGCATTATATTATTGGCTTAGATTTGATTTAACTTCAGATGTCAGTGAAGTCCAAACTGAAGCATTGCTTTTGTTCGGGCTTTCAATTCCATACGTGGCATATGTCATATGGGCTGCAATGTCGGATTTGCCAGAGCGATTATCGTCAATACCATTTATTGGAAAATTTTTAAAATTTTATATTTGGTTAGGAGTTTTAGTTATTTTTACCTATTGGGCATGGCAAGATAGTAGCCTTGTTGGTTACTTGTTCGTCGCAATAGCATTATTGGGTTTAGCAGTAGGACTAAGTCTTGCCTGCTTATTATACACAGGTAGTGAGGGAAGTAGACTTTATGGATTGAAAAGACTTGTAGATGTCTACCCTAGTATTACAAAACCAGAAGGCCATGTTAGATTTAACCAGAAACTTTGGACAACTACTTTGGTTCTTATAATCTATTTTGGAATGACGAACGTAATGATATACGGTCTATCAGATACAACTCTGGATATATTCTCTTCTTTTAGGTCAATAATGGCTGGAGCTTCAGGTTCAATAATGCACCTAGGAATTGGTCCAATAGTTACAGGTTCAATAATTATGCAATTGTTCTCAGGTGCTAAAATAATTCAATTAGATCTACAGGACTCTGCAGATAAGCAATTATACCAAGGAGTGCAAAAAATATTGGTATTAATAATGATCCCAATAGAAGCCATACCTCAAGTATATGGTTTCCTAGATCCTTCTGAAACTGTAATTTTAGATTTCGGAGTTGGTTGGGCAAACACACTCATAGTTTCTCAATTATTCTTAGGCTCATTACTTGTTTTCCTTCTTGATGAATTAGTTAGTAAATGGGGAATTGGTAGTGGTATTTCATTGTTTATTGCTGCTGGAGTAGCACAGTCAACATTCGTAGGCACGCTTTCTCCACTTCCTACGATAGAAGGCCAGATGCTTTCTATCGATAATCCTCCTTCAGGTACATTGCCGATGATATTCTATGTATTGAGGACTGCTTCCAATCAACAATTAGTGTCAGATAATGGTTTTGAATTAATGTTGCTCAATCATGCAAACCCAATAGCTGCTCTTGTATCTTCAATAATCGTATTCATAATTGTTGGCTATGCAGAATCAAGTAAATTAGAATTACCATTGACACATGGAAAAGTTAGAGGCCATAGAGGGCAATATCCAATTAGGCTAGTATACGCAAGCAATATTCCAGTAATTTTAATGGCTGCTTTATTGGCTAACATAAATATGTTTACTCTATTATTTTGGAGCCACCCAGTTCTATCTACTACGCCTATAATTGGCAGAGACGGATGGGGAAGCAGGGCTGAATGGTTTGGTGCTTACAAACCAGGTGCCACGACTCCACATGATGGATTCGCTTGGTATGCCTCTATGGTAAATGGAGTGGGTGATTGGCTTATGCCGTTACTTAACCAAACAGGTGATGTATATGGCCATAGTTTGGGGCAATTGATGCTACACGTTTTCGTTTATGTCTTCCTTATGACGGCAGGTTCAACAGTATTTGCTAAGTTTTGGATCGAAACTACAAACATGGGGGCTAAAGATGTCGCTAAACAGATAGAAAGAACTGGAATGCAAATACCCGGATTCCGTAAGAACCCTGTTGTGTTAGAAAGAATCTTGGAAAGATACATCCCTCCAGTTACATTATTCTCGGGTGCATTCGTAGGTCTCCTGGCATCGGGGGCGGATCTGCTGGGGACTGTGGGTAATGCTACCGGTACAGGCCTTTTACTTGCTGTTGGGATTATTCTAAGGACGTATGAGCAAATACAAAAGGAACAAGCTATGGAAATGCATCCTGTGCTCAGGGAATTCTTCGGAGCAGATTAATCAATAATTATTTAATTATATTTACTAATATTAACATATGAATATAAATCCTTGGCCTTTTTTTTGAGGGAATTATTCAATATATAATTTTGATATATCTATAAAAGCACATATAAAAATTCATAGGATATTATAAATATTCTATTTGGCAGGTTATTAAATAAATTTAGTAATATTTCTTATACTTTTTTTAAATTAAATTTAACAAATCTAATCCAATTCCGGCTAACAATAGTTTCTATGATAAATGTGCCAATAGATGTATTTTCGGGACATTGCTAAGAAATAGCAACTTATTCTAACTAGTCATATTCATAAACTAAAGTCATACCGTCGGCCCGTTGCGTCACACTGGCGTTGAAGATTGAGTGCCTCACGGTACTATGATTTCTTCATTCAAGTGAGATTCAACCGAGGAAGTGCGGCCACGAACTTAGTTCGTGGTTGAGGAGGTTAACCACAATTATGACTTGACCCCTATAATAGGGGGTGCAAGACAAAGCAGATTATTTTTCATTCAATTCAAAATGATGGTGATTCTGCGCCAATAACCAATAAGTGACAACTTTAGTGACCATTAATAAACACAAACTTCCGAAGGGATCAGTGAGATTTTGCTTACGCGAAATCCGGTTGATCCTGCCGGAGGCTACCGCTATTGGAGTTCGATTAAGCCATGCGAGTCCAGAGCTTTCGGAGCTCGGCGTACCGCTCAGTAACACGTGGGTAACCTAACCTATGCAGGGGAATAACCTCGGGAAACTGAGAATAATGCCCCATAGTCCACTACGCCTGGAACGGTGAGTGGATAAAAGCTCAGGCGGCATAGGATGGGCCTGCGGCGTATCAGGTTGTAGGGGGTGTAAAGTACCCTCTAGCCCTCTACGCGTACGGGTGTTGGGAGACATAGCCCGGAGATGGATTCTGAGACACGAATCCAGACCCTACGGGGTGCAGCAGGCGCGAAAACTTGGCAATGCGAGCAATCGTGACCAGGGAACTCCAAGTGGCTGGGGTAAGACCCAGTCTTTTCAGAACTCTTCAAAGGTTTTAGAATAAGGGGTGGGTAAGGACGGTGCCAGCCGCCGCGGTAATACCGGCGCCTCAAGTGGTAGTCGCTTTTATTGGGCCTAAAACGTCCGTAGCCGGTTTGGTACATTCGTGGGTAAATCAACTCGCTCAACGAGTTGAATTCTGCGAGGACGGCCAGACTTGGGACCGGGAGAGGTGTGGGGTACTCTCAGGGTAGGGGTAAAATCCTGTCATCCTGAGAGGACCACCTGTTGCGAAGGCGCCACACTAGAACGGATCCGACGGTCAGGGACGAAGCCTAGGGGCACGAACCGGATTAGATACCCGGGTAGTCCTAGGTGTAAACGCTGTGGACTTGATGTTGGAGGAGCTCCGAGCTCTTTCAGTGTCGAAGCGAAGGTGATAAGTCCACTGCCTGGGAAGTACGGTCGCAAGGCTGAAACTTAAAGGAATTGGCGGGGGAGCACCGCAACCTGAGGATTGTGCGGTTTAATTGGATTCAACGCCGGAAAACTCACCATAGCCGACGGACAAATGAAGGTCAGTGTAATGAACTTACCGGATTGTTCGAGAGGTAGTGCATGGCCGCCGTCAGTTCGTACCGTAAGGCGTTCTGTTAAGTCAGATAACGAACGAGACCCTCATCTCTATTTGCCACCAGATCTCCGGATCTGACGGGACTATAGGGAGACCGCTGGCGCTAAGTCAGAGGAAGGGGAGGGCAACGGTAGGTCAGTATGCTCCGAATGCTATGGGCTACACGCGCAATACAAAGGACGGGACAATGGGCTGCTACTCCGAAAGGAATGACGCTATCCCGAAACCCGTTCGTAGTTCGGATTGAGGGCTGTAACTCGCCCTCATGAAGCTGGATTAGGTAGTAATCGCGTCTCAATAAGGCGCGGTGAATATGCCCCTGCTCCTTGCACACACCGCCCGTCAAACCATCTTAGTTGTGGGTGGGTGAGGCTACCTCTTAATGTGGTATTCGAGCCTGCCTTCGACAAGGAGGGTTAAGTCGTAACAAGGTATCTGTAGGGGAACCTGCAGATGGATCACCTCCTACGAAACTCGGAAAACCGGGAGGCGGGGCGTTTATTCGCCCCGTCTTCCAACCTATTCTTCATTAACCTCTATTTCACTACCTCTATATTTCCTTTGATGTTTTATTATAGTAATCATTCTTTAAAGACTCCTTTTCGACTTTTTAAGGAGAACATATATACATACTATATATCGTAGCGTGAACATGCGAAGAATTCTCGCGACAATGATGATGCTGTTAATGACGACTGCGGCCCTTGCGGGTTGCGCTGGATCCGATGTCACCCAAGAAGACGTGGATGCGGCAAGAGAGGAAGGTAGAGCAGCAGGTATTGCTGAAGCTACTCCTGTGAGTACTCTTGACACCATTATAGCCCGTGGCTCAATGAAGTGTGGCGTGAAGGAATCTCAATATGGAATGGGATATTTGGATGCTGGAACTGGAGTTCGCTCTGGTTTGGACATTTCTTACTGCCGTGGTGTTGCAGCTGCTCTGGGGTTGAACCCTGATACTGATGTCGAGTATATCCCGGCTTCTGGATCAGATCGATTCGACAAGCTAGCCTCTGGCACTATTGACGTTCTAATCCGTACTACGACTTGGACTACAAGCCGTGATGCTGATCTAAACGCTGATTTCGCAGGTATGAACTTCTTCGATGGACAAGGTATTTTAGTCCGTGGAGATGCTTTCGATTCTGCAGATTCTGGCAACTCAGCTAGTGCACTTAACGGCGCAAAAATCTGCGTCGGAATTGGCACTACAACCGAGGGTAACATGGTAGATTGGTTCTCTTCTAGGGATATCTCGTTCACTTCTGTTCCTGT